>Ga0209081_1001493_pt1 | contig 13946 bp, 12 predicted proteins | sample GOMGulsemesocosm_4_FD_184636 | JGI IMG/M metagenome (GOLD analysis project Ga0209081, IMG submission 184636) | Methane-oxidizing microbial communities from mesocosms in the Gulf of Mexico - GOM15B Gulf of Mexico (SPAdes) (version 2) | ecosystem: Environmental > Aquatic > Marine > Cold seeps... | reverse complement strand
GATATTCGACTTACCAGTGAAGAGTTGAAGTTGGCACTTGCTAACGGATTAATGGATGGTGGTTGTAATGTTATAGATTTAGGTTTGTCAGGCACTGAGCATATTTATTTTGCTACTAGTCACTTACATTGTGATGGCGGTATTGTCGTAACAGCGAGTCATAATCCTATTGATTATAATGGTATGAAACTGGTGCGTGAAAACTCAAAGCCAATTAGTGGTGACACAGGTCTTTTGGATATTAAGGCGTTAGCGGAGCAAAATAATTTTGCTGACGTTAGCTGCAAAGGCACACTAAAAGGTTATGATATTAGCCAAGCTTACACTGAGCACTTATTATCTTATATTGATACAAAAAATATCACCCCGTTAAAATTGGTGGTTAATGCAGGTAATGGCACAGCTGGACCCGCACTTGATGCTATTGAATTAATGTTTAAGCAATTAAATGTGCCCGTTGAGTTTATCAAAGTTCATCACCAGCCAGACGGAAATTTCCCCAATGGCATTCCTAATCCGCTTTTAATTGAAAACAGAGCAGCAACTGGTGATGCAGTCATTAAACATAAAGCTGATATGGGCATTGCTTGGGATGGTGATTTTGATCGCTGTTTCTTATTTGATGAACAAGGGCGGTTTATTGAAGGTTATTATATTGTTGGTTTATTAGCTGAAAACTTTCTTTCAAAATCTAATGTATCAGCTAAAATAATTCATGATCCCCGATTAACGTGGAACACCATTGATATTGTGGAACAAAATGGCGGACAAGCAATACAAAGTAAAACGGGTCATGCCTTTATAAAAGAACGTATGCGTAGTGAAGATGCTATTTATGGCGGTGAAATGAGCGCTCATCATTATTTCCGTGATTTCTTTTACTGCGATAGCGGTATGATTCCTTGGTTACTTATTGCCGAGTTGGTTTGCTTGCAAAAACAACCTTTATCGAGTTTAGTGAGCGCTAGAATCGCCGCGTATCCCTCTTCAGGTGAAATTAATAACAAGCTTGAAGATCCTAAAAAAGCGATAGCACGCGTTTTTGATTTTTATCAAGCAAGCGCACAAGTTATTGATAAAACTGATGGCATTAGCATGGAGTTTGGTCATTGGCGTTTTAATTTACGCAGCAGTAATACCGAGCCAGTAGTGCGACTTAATGTTGAGTCAAAAGGCGATGAGCCATTAATGAAAGAAAAAACAGCAGAAATATTAATTTTACTTAAACAAAAATAATTACCACCATTAGTAAATTAAATAGGACAAATTGATGAATAACTTAAAATCTGTTGTGTGTATCAGTGTGGTATTAGCATTTTCTGGTTGTGGTAATAATGAATCAGTACAATCGTATGTTATTCAGGCAGAGCAGTCTATTGCTGAAAATCAAGCGCCATCGGCCATTATTTCATTAAAGAATGCGTTGAAGCTTGATGCTAAAAATGCACAAGCACGATTTTTGTTAGGGCGTTTATATTTAGCTTCAGGTGATGCAGATAATGCAATAAAGGCGTTAGAAAAAGCTAATAAATTTAAATACAATGCCAACAAAGTAGTGCCGTTATTAGCAAGAGCTTACATGCTAACAGAAGCAGATGATGATATTTTAGCTTTATCCGTACAAGCAAAAACGTTAACTGCAGAGGCGCAATCTCAATATCTTATTTATAAAACGATGGCTGCGCTGCGTTTAAATGATGAAAATTTGACCAGAGAAACATTGGCTGCAGCTTTATCTATTTCAACAACGAGTAGCGCAAGTATGCTTGCTGAGGCTTATGTTGAATTTTCAAATAAAAACACCGCTCATGCGAGTACTTTAATTGAACGAATTTTATCGGCAGCACCAAATAATGCCGATGCATTAATGCTGCAAGGGCAAGTAGCTACCGTTGATAAAGACTATCAACAAGCCGTTAAAAGTTTTAAAAAGTATTATGCTTTACAACCTAACTCAGGAAGAATTCAGCTATTTATTGCTGACGCATTAATTAAAATAGGTCAGTATGTAGAAGCAGAAGAAATGGCGGATAGAGTCTTATCAACAGTGCCCAATCAACCATTTTTTCAATATATTAAAGCAATGGCTCGCTTTGAAGTAAAAGACTTTAAAGGGGCAAGTGAACATGCTGGTTTATCGCTGTCTTCTGGTTTTAATTCTTTTAGTTTGAAACTGGTTGCTGGCGCAAGTGCTTTTTATCTTGAAAACTATGAGCAATGTCATTTATATCTAAGTGAATTAGTTCCTTACCTTCCTCCAGAGCATAATGCCCGCCGTATGTTAGCGGTAAGTCAACTTAAGTTAGGTTTAGTTGATGATATAAGTGAAACACTTAATCATTATAATGAACTGAATGGTGATGCTTCACAGTTTTTATCCTCACTAAGTTATGAACTATTAGAAGTAGGTGCTATAGACGAAGCGAGGGAAATGGCGAAACAAGCCGCTAAAAGTGGTGAAGTAAATGCTGAACAAAGTGCACGTTCGGGTATATTAAAGTTGATGATGAATGACCCTACCGGAGTGGAAAATTTAGAGTTGGCATTACAACTTAATCCTGAGCTAGTCAGCGCTGAATTGGCACTTGCTTTTGCCTCTATAAACTCTGGCGATTTAGATCGTGCCAATGAAATTGCGAATAAATGGCTTAAAGAGTATCCAGATAAAGCGGGAGGTTATAATTTGCAGGCAACGATTGCTTTTAAACAAGGAGAATTGTCTGAAGGTGAAGCCGCTCTTGATAAAAGCTTAAAGATTGAGCCAAACAATGTGTATGCATTAACTGAAATGGTGAAGTTAGCTTATTATCAAAAAAATACCGATAAGGCGCGTAAATATACCGAGCAAGCACTGGCTGCGCATCCAGAAAATATAAAAGTTCTGCGCCAGTATTTTGAATTTCATCAAGACGATGCAGGTTTAGCGGCGATACAAAAAGCCCAGCAAGCCCATACGGAAAATATATCTTATGGGTTAGTATTCGCTGAGTCGTTAATTAAGTTAAAAAAATATAAGCAAGCAACAGACGTACTTGCTCGTTATAAGCAAGATGCAAAAACACCTAAACGTTATTGGCAACTAATTTTACTTGCTAATTGGCAACAAAAAGAGCCACAAGATACCTTTTCTCTTTTAGATAAGTGGCGTAAAAATAACCCTTATCATATTGAACCGGTATTCTTGTTAGTGAATTACTGGACGGATAAAAAATTACCCGATAGAGCGTTAAACGTTATTAAACGTGCAAAGAAAGAACATCCAAATAATATGATGCTTACGCTGGTTAAAATGCAGGTGTTATTAAATAATGCTCGTGTTGATGAAGCAAAACTTTTACGCGACGAGTTGGCTAAATTACATGTGAATCAAGATATGCTTGTGGGTGTAGATGGCAGAATTTCTCTCTTAGAGAATGACTATGCGGCAGCCATTCCTAAGCTACAACAATATTATAAAGCGAAACCTAGTACACAAAGTGTTTTATATTTAGCATTAGCCTTAGAGCAAAGTGACCAGCAGCAAAAAGCGATTAAGTTATTAGAAAACTTTGCTAGTAATGAAAAAGACTCAGTAAAAATTCGCCTAACGCTGGCTAATCTGTATTTGCAAGCAGATCAAAATAAAGCGATCAAAGAGTACGAACACTTAATTGTACAACAGCCTAACAATGTGGTGGCGCTTAATAATTTATCTTGGTTATATATGGATAAAGGTAAGTTTTCTGAAGCCTTAAAACACTCGGAAAAAGCTTATAGTTTAGCGGATGAAATACCTAATGTAATTGATACTTATGCGCAAGCATTATTAAAATCAGGCCAGAAAAAAGAAGCTTTAATTAAAGCGAAGGCAGCATATACTTTATCAAAGGCAAAGGATATTGATATAGTGCTTAATTATCTTGAAACTTTAATCGCTAATAATAAGCAAGAGAAAGCCAAGTTGTTGATTGTGGAGGTTTATACCAATACTACAGCACAAAAAGAGAAAAAACAGCGGTTAGAATTGCAGTTACTTTAGTTGCTTTAGTTACTTTAGTTACTTTGTTATGTCGGTTATACACCCATAATTTAATAATGATTAAATATAACCGACAAATACCCATGCAGCACCTTGAGATAACATGGGTATATCATTTTAACTAGTTAAGTTGCTTAGACATATCGTGTTGAATGGCCTCAAATAAACTTTTGAAACCAGGAGATAAGTTAGACATGAAAATCTCTGCATTTATGTAATAGGGTGCACGAACACCATGATAGTTAACGGGTTCACCAAGCTGAATGAATTTAATGCCAACAAATTTCATGCTACGCGCTAAGCGTGGTTCCATCATGACATAAACATGCCGAACTCCTGCTTCTAATGCCATTGTTGCAGCGGACATATATAAACCAACAGCAATAAATGGAAAACAACGTAGCTCGGCTTCAGAATAAGTAGCTTCTTGAATAACACCCGTACCTGCGCCTTTAAATTTATCTGCTTTACGGCGTCTAAAGTCGGCTTTTACTGCCAGTCGTGACATTTCACAAATTTCTTTACGATTAAAACGCTGCGGATGTAGTTCTTCGTTGGCTATGGAATTTAAGCAATATTTTTCAATAGGGAGTAATTGCTCTGGGCAATCACTTTTAACAATACGAACACAGCTTGTGTAAGTATTTGAAGGCTTGTGTTTTATTAATGAGAAGATAGAGTGTTCATCAAATTCATCTTTTTCTTGGCCAGACTCGGTAACCTCTTCAAAAGCTAGCTCTTCACAATAAACGTTATGGCGTATTTTAAATACTTCTTCTTGTAGCTCTTTTGTTGTAGCCACTTGCGGCTCTAAAAACTGGGTGAAGTGTTCGGCAATATTATATGCTTCACGGCTCGCTTTTATAGATACAATTTTTTTTGTTATGTCGCCAATTATAGGGGTATCAAGAATACGTTTATTCCAACTCATTAGATTTCCCAGTTATCTTGTTAATAGTAATCATGTTTATATGGTTTATATGGTTTTAGCGCTTGTGAATTGAAAATAACATACTTTGGGCTTAATTTGTTATCTTTCTTTTGCTGTAAATACAGGTTGAGCGGAGGGACTCTTTGTTTTAATTGGTACAATTTCTAATGCTGTAGTAAAACCTGTTTCAAAAAGCTTTAATCGCTGGGCAGTAGTCATTGAAAAGTCAACAGCTGAACATTCACCAGTATTGATAACAATAGTGTTGTGCCAAAAAGCCTCATTAATATATTCCCTCGAAATGGTTGTCATAAAGGTACGAATAAGCAAAGTGATATAATTAAATATTGGAAAATAGTTATCAGTTTTTAATTCATCGTATTCATGTTCACCTCTTAATCTAAAACACATAACAGGTGTTCCGTCTTTTGCCCAGTTTCGATGCAGGGCATCTTCAGATAAAATACTACCATCCACCATTAAATGTTTACCAAAATGCTGAAAAGTAAAGATTAGAGGAATCGACATTGAAAAACGCACTGCTTTAGATACCTTTATATCAGGGGTTTTTTCTTGATTAAAAATAACTGGTTTTCCGCTTTTAACGTCGGTAGCAACGATGTGTAGCTGCATAGGTAGCTGTGCAAATGTTTTGCCTTCAAGATGGTCATCTAGCCATTGTTCAAAAGTATCGCCAGAGCTTAAACCGCCACGTCTAATTAATTTGATTAAAGAAAAACCTCTGAATTGATTGTAATTAGTTGTTAAACAAATTTGTTTCATTTTCTCCATAGGCATACCGGAAGCAAAAAAACTGGCCACTATGCTGCCTCCTGAAACACCTACTATATGATCGAACTGTAACCCTAATTGCTGTAGAGCACACAATACACCTAAGTGTGCTGGTAAACGGGTGCCACCTCCAGCAAGAATAGGCACAATTTTATCTGTCATCAATACACTCCATTTGTAGAATAAACATGGCTTATTTTAAATTATTTAGCACAAACCCCTAACTATTCCGCTAATATAACAAAATGTTTCATATAGTTAAGGATAAAAGAAAATGATAACTAAAAAAAGAATTGTTTTAATAGTTTTGTGTATGAATTTCTTGGTTTTTTCTGTAAATGCTGAATTTGTTGATATTGTTGCGAAAATAAAACCATCCGTAGTAGGGATAGGTATTCATACACCTACTAGCCGGCCGCAAAATATATTAAGGGGATCAGGTTTTGTCATTGGTAACGGTCACTATATAGTAACTAATGCTCATGTGTTACCAACCGATCTGGATGAAAGTTTATTACAAAAAATGGCTGTGTTTACTGGTTCGGGTAAAAAGGCAAAAGTGCGTAAAGCAGAAGTTGTTGTAAAGTCTGATTTATATGATTTAGCTATTTTGAAACTAATAGGCGCTCCTTTGCCTGCAATGAGTTTGTCAAAAGGTGGCTTTAAACAAGACGGTAGTTATGTCGCCTTTACCGGTTTTCCTATTGGTAGTGTTTTAGGATTATACCCAGTAACGCATCGAGGCATGGTTTCTAGCATTACGCCAACGGTTATTCCTGTGGCTTCTGCTGAACAAATGACCATTAAAATGCTTAAGCGAATGCGTAACCCTTATTTAGTATACCAACTTGATGCAACTGCTTACCCAGGTAATAGCGGTAGTGCCATGTACGATATGAAAACGGGTGAGGTATTAGGCATTATTAATAAGGTGTTTGTACAAAGCACTAAAGAATCAGTGATTAGTGCGCCCAGTGGCATTACTTACGCGATACCAGTGAAGTATTTACGAAAAATAATTAAAGAGAATAATATTAAATTATAAATACTCGTTACGAATAGCCGTTAGTTACGACTTAATTAGCAGCGAGTAGCGAAAAAATAGTAGCGAGTAGCGAAAAAACAATGGATAGTGAGGCACTGGGTAACTCGACACTTTTCTTGCTCTTAACTTACTCTATTAGTCACTGTTAATTACCACAAGGGTTTGTACAGCCTTTTGTGGTGGATACAAAGCAGATAATGGCACCAAATCAATATTATTGTGCTTAAGTGTTGGAATTAAGCGCGTTAGTGCTTGAATAGTTTCAGGGTGTGGGTGAGCAATGGCGATAGCAAAGTTTTGTTTTTGCGCGTATTGAATTAATAATTGAAACTGTTGTTTAATATATTTATCAGTAAGTTGGTTATCTAAAAACAAATGGCGTTCTTGAACGGGAACGCCAAGCGTTTTAGCTATGTTGCTTGCCTTGGTATTTGAGCTAGTTCTACTGTCTAAAAATAACAACTTACGTTGCTTTAAAAACCCCATAGTCCATAACATAGGGTTACTTAATTGAGTTAAGCGGCTACCCATATGGTTATTTATACCTATAGCAAAAGGGATTTCGGCTAAAGACTCATTTAAACTAGCATGGATTTCAGCTTCATTCATGGCACTGGTTAGTGCGCCAGGCCCTAATTTTTTGCCATTTTCAGCTTCCATTGGAATATGCAGTAAAACATCTTTGTGATTTTTATTGGCTTTTAATGCCAATATTTTACCGTAAGGTGTATGAGGTAAAATAGAGAAAGTTATAGCGCCAGGTAGTGTTAATACTTGTTTATCAGTGTAACGATAACCTATATCGTCAATAACAATAGCTACTCTAGCCGTTGCTGCATGCACTGCTACAGGACAAAATAATGTGATTAGCAAAAAAACGATCGGCAAAAATTCCGACACCGCTGCAATCACTTTTTTTACAACTGAACTCAAAAAATTATTTAAGTAGTGACTTTTACCATGATTATAAACTAAGTTCATCCGTATTACTTACACCAAAGCTTTGGGTTAACAGCTTTGCCCTTATGGCGGATTTCAAAATATAATCCCGCTCGGTTTTGACCGCCACTTTGTCCAACCAATGCAATAGGCTCACCCGTTTCCACTCGGTCACCAACAGACTTTAATAAGGCTTGATTATGAGCATATAGGCTCATATAACCATTCCCATGATCAATTACGGTTAATAAACCATAACCTTTAAGCCAATCTGAAAATAAAATAGTCCCATGATGTATAGTCTGTATTTCCTTGCCAATAGCAGCACCGAGAAATACACCTTTCCATTTTAAATAGCCTTGCTTTTGACTACCAAAACTACGTAATAGCCGTCCTTTCACTGGCCAAGATAATTTACGCTTTAATTTACTCAAGCCAGTTAAATTAGTTTCAGCTTGAATTAAGGCTTGAAGTTTTTGCAATGCGGCAGATAAATTGGCTTCTTCGCCTTTTAATTTAGTTAATTTTTGTTTATCTGACAGTAACTTCTGGTTAAGTGCTGCGAAGGTTTTACTACGTTTGGCTTTGTTATTTTTGAGGTTTAGCCTTTGTTGCAATTGTGTTGCTTTTAGGGTTTGTAATTGTGCTACTTGCTCGTGATGCTCGGTGGTTACTTGCATTAGTTGAGCTATGATACGTTGAAATTTTTCAATTTCGTTAATTCTAGCTTTATTTATGTATTGATAATAACTCAGCGTACGTTGAATCTTTTCACTTTCATTTTGATTTAATAATAGCTTTAAATAACTATACTGCCCAGTTGTGTAGGCACTGCGAAGTTGTTTGGCAAGCAAGCGTTGTTGTTTATTCTTTTTCGTTGTTAAGCGTTGTTTGTTTTTATTTAGGGATAATATTTTTGTTTGAGTTGTCTTAAGCTTATTTTTCGTTTGGTTAATCGCTTTAGCTACTTTAGCGATGGCTAAATCATCATTTTTCAACTGTTTTTCTAAGTTTGATCTGGCTTTATTGGTTTTGAATATATTTGATTTTTGCTTAGCTATGGCTTGTTGTACATTATTAAGTTTGGCGGTGTTTTTTAGTTTAGCTGTTTCATTGTTGGTATTGTTAGCTAAGCTAGTAAAAGACACTAACAAGCAGCTTAACAAAATTAAGCTGCTTGCTTTTTTTATACTTTTTTTTATAAGGATTTTTACAAAAACTTTTATACAAGTTATTATAAAAAAATTAGCTAAGTATTGCATTAATCTAACTGCATCAAAACCGAACCAGTCATTTCTTCTGGTTGCTCTATTGACATTAAATGCAATAATGTTGGCGCTATATCACTTAAGGTACCTGTGTTTTTGGCTGTGGCATTTCTACCCACATAAATGAGTGGTACTGGTTCACAAGTATGCGCGGTGTGAGCTTGGCCTGAATTTTCATCAAGCATTTGTTCAGCATTACCGTGATCGGCGGTAATTAAGCATTCACCGCCTGTTTTTTGTAAGGCATTAACGACACGACCTACACAAGTATCAACGGCTTCACACGCTTTTACTGCAGCATCAAAATCACCAGTATGACCAACCATATCGCCATTAGGATAATTACAAACAATAAAATCATATTCGCCACTTTCAATGGCCGCCACTAGTTTATCTGTTAATAATGTTGAATTCATTTCAGGCTGTAAATCGTAGGTAGCTACATCAGGAGAAGGCACTAAAATACGTTGTTCACCGTCGAAAGGATCTTCTTGACCGCCACTGAAGAAAAAGGTTACATGAGCATATTTTTCTGTTTCTGAAATACGTAATTGGGTTTTATTATGTTTAGCTAGCCACTCGCCCATTACGTTATTTAATGCTTGTGGAGCGTAAGCACAGTTTGCTTCAATGTCAGCAGCATATTGCGTTAACATAACAAAGTCACTGATAGCAGGGATTTTTTTACGCGTGAAACCTGAAAAGTTTTTCTCAGTAAAACAGCGACTAAATTGACGGGCACGATCAGCTCTAAAATTCATAAAAATTAACGCATCACCATCATTTACTGTAATGACTTCATCGGCTTTATTGGTGATAGCAGTAGCACTGACAAATTCATCATTTTCATTACGTGTATAAGCAGATTCTAAGGCAGAAATGGCATTTTTACTTTGATATTGACTTTCGCCTGACACCATTAAGTTATATGCAGCTTCAACACGATCCCAGCGTTGATCTCTGTCCATTGCAAAATAACGACCAATAACCGAGGCTATTTGTCCGCTACCGTTTGGAAATAATTGAGCAAACTTTTGTTGTGCTTTTTCTAAAGAGGGTTTAGCACTTCGTGGCGGTGTGTCTCGGCCATCTAAAAAAGCATGTAAGTATACTTTAGTTGCGCCACGCTGTTGGGCTAGTTCCATCATGGCAAAAATATGTTCTTCATGGCTATGAACGCCACCTGGTGACATCAAACCAAAAATATGCACAGCCTTATCTTGGTTTACGGCTTTATCAACCGCTTGGCATAAAGCTGGGTTTTTTGAAAATTCATCATCTGCAATAGCTTTGGTTATACGAGTGAAATCTTGATACACCACACGTCCTGCGCCTAAATTAACATGGCCTACTTCAGAATTGCCCATTTGTCCGTCAGGCAAGCCAACTGCCATGCCAGAGGTCTGAATGAGCATGTTAGGGTAGTCAACTTTTAGCTTGTCTAGTACTGGCGTATTTGCAGCTTGTATGGCATTTGAGTTACTTTGCTCACGATAGCCCCAGCCATCTAATATGATTAATACCATCGATTTTTTATTTGCATGCGCCATTGCTGCTGTACCTTATTACTATATCTCAGAAAGTTGTTGTTATTGTACACATAAGTGAAGGTTTAATTAAGCAAGAAATGCTACTAAATCTACATGATAAAAAAGTGGAGACGCTGTATACTGTCACGGTTTTTTACATTATATTTATTATTATCAAATAGGGTTAACTTTTATATGGAACAGTTTATTACCTTTGCCAGCAATAATGGCATGTTGAGTGCGGTATGGGTTGCTTTAGTCGTGATGATTATCGTAACAACCATTAAAATTCAAATGTCGCCAGTTAAACAGATTAGTCCTCAAGATTTAACTTTTTTAATGAATAGAGAGCAAGGTGTTGCGCTTGATACTCGCACTGAAAAAGAATTTAAGGCTAGCCATATTCTTGATTCAGTTGGTTTGTCGGATGAAAAAATCAAGAACAATGGTTTTGCCAGCCTTGAAAAATATAAAGAAAATCCCATCATAGTTGTATGTAGTGCTGGCATTACGGCAGTCAAAGTAGCTAATGATATGTATAAAGCAGGTTTTAGTCGTGTAAGTGTATTAAAAGGCGGCATGGGAGCATGGACTGGCGCAGGCTTACCAGTAACTAAAAAATAAATTGCGAGTTAATCATTACGCATTAATAGTCACGAGTTTCGAAGAGCTCACTCTGGTCGTAAGGCGTTTTCGCTTTTCGACATGTTTTTTACTGATAACTAAGGAATAAATTGCGAGTTAATAGTCGAAAGTTTCGAATACATCACTCTGAGAGTCAGTTGTTTTCGTCACTTGAAACATTTCTTGCTCGTAACTACAGCATATGGCTAAAATTGAAATTTACACAAAACCTTCTTGCCCTTTTTGTGCACAAGCGATGGCATTAATTAAGCAGAAAATGACTGGCTTACCATCTTTACAGCTTAAAATAATTAACATTACGGGTAATATGGATTTACGCGAGAAAATGATTGCGCGTAGTAATGGCGGCTATACTGTGCCACAAATATTCATTGATAATGCACATATTGGCGGTTGTGACCAATTATATGCGCTAGAAAACCAAGATAAATTAGATACTTTATTAGCAAGCTAAGTAGCAGACTAAGTAGCAAGTTAAGCTAATGCACGGCAAACATATATTATATAACATTATAGGAAATCGACATGAGTGATGAAAATAAAAACGAAGTAAATGGCGCCGAACAAAAAGAAGCACAGTTTGCTATTCAGCGCATTTATACAAAAGATGTTTCATTTGAAACGCCTAATTCTCCAGCTGTGTTTCAAAAGGAATGGAAGCCAGAAATTAAATTAGATTTAGATACTCGCTCTAATAAATTGGCTGATGATACTTATGAAGTTGTTTTAGCGGTTACTGTGACGGCAATTGTTGAAGGGCAAACCGCCTTTTTAGCCGAAGTACAACAAGCAGGAATTTTTACTATTGGTAACTTATCTGAAGCACAGCTTGCTCATACTATTGGTGCTTTTTGTCCAACAACTTTATTCCCGTATGCACGTGAAACAATTTCAAGTATGGTTAACCGTGGTTCATTCCCACAACTTAATTTATCGCCGGTAAACTTTGACGCATTATTCGCATCGTATGCACAACAACGCGCTGCGGAAGAAAAAGTTAATGCACCTGAAAACACAAAAACCCACTAGAAATTAGTGATGAGTTTTAAGTTTCGAGTTACGAATAGCCACTCTGAGCGTCACGTGTTTTCGCTACTCGTTACTAAGGTATATTTATGACAACTTCAGCTAAAATCACCGTCTTAGGTGCTGGCTCTTATGGCACTGCTTTGGCTATTTGTTTAGCTAGAAATGGGCATAAAACACTGTTGTGGGGACGTGATGCTGATCAAGTTTCTAAAATGGTAGTTGATAAAGAGAATAGTAAGTATTTATCTGGCTGTCCATTTCCTGAAATGTTGCAAGTGACGAGTGACTTAGCCACTGCAGTGCAAGCAAGCAACAATATTTTAATTGTAGTACCTAGTCATGCTTTTGGCGATATGCTTAAACAAATTAAGCCGCTATTAACCAGTAAAACAAAAATCGCATGGGCAACGAAAGGTTTAGATCCTCAATCGGGTGATTTATTACAAAATGTAGCCACAAAAATTTTAGGTCATGATATTGCTTTAGCCGTTTTGTCAGGTCCTACTTTTGCCAAAGAAATGGCTGCAGGTTTACCCACTGCCATCTCTTTATCATCAACTGATGATAAATTTGCCACAGAATTATCAACGTTATTACATTGTGAAAAATGTTTTCGTGTTTACCCTAATAAAGATTTTATTGGTGTGCAATTAGGTGGAGCGGTTAAGAATGTTATCGCTATTGCTGCCGGAATAGGTGATGGCATAGGTTTTGGCGCTAATGCTCGTACTGCTTTAATCACGCGTGGTTTAGTTGAAATGACCCGACTTGGTACTGCCCTAAAGGCCGAGCCTGCAACCTTTATGGGTATGGCTGGTTTAGGCGATTTAGTGCTGACGTGTACTGATAATCAATCACGAAATAGGCGCTTTGGTTTAGCTTTAGGCAAAGGTGTTGCTGTAGAGCAAGCCATGACTGATATTGGTCAAGTGGTTGAAGGTTACCGTAACACCAAAGAAGTACATATGCTTTCACAGCGTATGGGTGTTGAAATGCCTATTGTTGAACAAGTGTATCAAGTGCTATATCAAGGTAAAAACGCAAAATTAGCGGCGGCAGATCTCTTATCTCGTGATCAGAAACAAGAATAAAAGTTTATAGTGACGAGTAGTGAGTTACGAAAACACTTAACGTTCAAGTCTGGCTCTTCGTGACTGTTATTAAACTGCGTTTGGAAAACCTAACTGACGCCAAGCATCGTAAACAATAACTGCCGCAGCGTTTGATAAATTCATACTTCGACTTTCTTTAAGCATGGGGATACGAATTTTATCTTTATCTGGAATTTGTATTCTAACTTCTTCAGGCAACCCTGCTGTTTCAGAACCAAATAACAAATAGTCACCTTCAGTAAAAGTAACGTCGCCATAAAAATTATTCGTTTTAGTCGTAATAGCTAAAATACGTTTTGGCTGTTCTTTTATAACGAAAGCGTCAAAACTTTGATGACGTTGTATTGCTGCGAATTCATGATAATCTAAGCCCGCACGGCGAAGTTTTTTATCTTCTAAATCAAAGCCCAAAGGCTCAATTAAGTGTAGTCTGAAACCAGAATTGGCGCATAAACGAATTATATTACCAGTATTTGGTGGGATTTGTGGTTGAAAAAGAACAACATCTAACATAATGATAACAGCACTAGTTCTATACCAATCAGACTCACTAAGTGATCTTTTAAAACGGCTTAAATTTCCAATAACATCGTTGCTTTCAATCCTAATAGCCAGCTATTACTCAATCAAGCGCCTTG
>Ga0209081_1001488_pt1 | contig 13973 bp, 16 predicted proteins | sample GOMGulsemesocosm_4_FD_184636 | JGI IMG/M metagenome (GOLD analysis project Ga0209081, IMG submission 184636) | Methane-oxidizing microbial communities from mesocosms in the Gulf of Mexico - GOM15B Gulf of Mexico (SPAdes) (version 2) | ecosystem: Environmental > Aquatic > Marine > Cold seeps... | reverse complement strand
TCAGGTATAAAAGCAACTGATATTATCTTTTCAAAACTTCCAAGTGATTTGATTACAAAACCAAGCTTGGTGTGGAAAACAAGTTCACAAAAAGGAAGTCAGAAAATCAAGTTAAATTATCTTACTCGAAATATTTCATGGAAAAGTGATTACATTCTTAACTTTGATGAGACTAACTCTTTAAATGCTTGGATTACTATACAAAATAACTCTGGAACTGTGTATGAAAATGCAAACATATATGTAATTGCTGGTGATGTTAAAACCAATAGTGTGATTAATAGAAAAGGAATGCAACGATATGAAATGGCTGCTATGGATACCATGTCTAGCTCACCCCAAGTAGCTCAAAAATCTTTTTCTGGATATCATTTATACACAATCCCATTTAAAGAAACCATCAATAATAATGAAAAAAAACAAATCAATTTTATCAATAAGAGTAAGGTGAAAGTCCAATCAAAAGCTACTAGTAATAATGGCATTTATTTTCATCGTTTTTCTAAAATAAAAGCTCAAAAATTCAATCATAAAGTTGAGTTGAACAATACAAAGGAAGCTGGACTAGGACTTGCACTTCCAACAGGAACAGTTCGAGTATACAAAAAAGATGAAGGTATTTCTCATTTTGTTGGTGAAGACAATATTCAACATACTTCTAAAAATGAAGAGATTTCTTTAAATATTGGAAAGTTTTTTGATATCACACAAGATGTAACACAACTTTATAATAAAAAAACAAAAGAATCTGTACGTACGAAATATAGCAGACTTATTGAAAATAAAACAAATAAACCAAGATTGATTGAAATTAGTGAAAAGGTTTATTCAAATAATATTAAAAATATCGTTACTTCAAATACGTGCAAAAACAATTGTACATTTAAAAAAGAAGACCTAAATACGTATACATATACTATTAGTTTAGAAGCTCAATCACAATATAAACTTGTAGTTGATTATGAGTTATTTTATGCTACACCTTTACGACAAAAAATGTAAGTCATAAAAATATCATAAGAAACAGCAATAATTGGATTGTATGAATAAATCTATTTGGTTATACTTCTCAACTAAAAAAGGAAAATAATGAATTATATTGAAAATAAAACAGCTTTAATAACAGGTGCAACTTCAGGTATTGGTAAACAAGTTGCCATTACCTTAGCTGCTATGAATACAAATTTGATTCTTGTTGGACGGAATCTCTCCAAATTAGAAGATTTAAAAAATGAAATATTAAAAGATAAAAATATCAATATTGAGATTTCACAAGTTGATGTTAGATTTAAAGATAAAGTAAAAAGTGAAATGGCAGCTATTCTTGAAAATAATACGGTTGATATTCTTATCAACAATGCTGGATTGGCTCTTGGCTTGGATAAAGTAGATGAGGGTGATATTGAGCAATGGGAAGATATGATTGATACCAATGTTAAAGGATTACTATACGTGAGTAGAGCAATTATTCCTCAAATGAGAGCTCTTGATACTGCACATGTGATCAATATAGGCTCTGTTGCAGGACGAATTGCATATCCAAATGGAAATGTGTATTGTGCAACAAAAGCAGCAGTTCATTCTCTTGGAGAGTCAATGAATATTGACTTATATGGTACCAATGTAAAAGTCACCACTGTATCTCCTGGTGCAGTTGAGACGAATTTTTCTAGCACAAGATTCTCAGGTGATGATGAAAAAACAAAAGCGGTCTACGATGGATATATGCCATTAAGCGCACAAGATATTGCAGATACCATTTTAAGTGTTTTAAATACTCCTAAGCATGTAAACATACAGTATTTAGATGTAATGCCAACAGCGCAAAGAAATCCATATATGTTGTACCGAGATAATAAATAACCAGAGTTTACGCAAGTTCGCTTTCAACTCTATTTCTTCCTTTGTTTTTTGCTTGATACAAGAGCTTATCAGTAGAATCAATGAAGGAAGAAGGTTCAATCAGTGCTTTGGGAACAATCGTATTGACTCCGATGCTTATAGTTAAAAATTCATGAATATCTGATGGTTCATGTGCAATTTTTTCTTGAATAATTTTATTTCTACATGTTTGGGCCAACATCTTGGCATGTCTTATTTCTGTGTTGGGTAAAATAATCACAAATTCTTCTCCTCCATAACGTGCAAGTAAATCAACTGTACGTTTAAAAATTGAAGATAAAGTTTTCGAAACTATTTTAAGGCAAATATCTCCTTGGATATGTCCATAAAAATCATTATACTGTTTGAAAAAATCTATGTCGATAAATATTAATGAAAGGGGTTTATGGTTCCTTTGTGCATGGCTCCATTCGCGCTCGAAGGTAGAATCAAACATTCTTCTGTTTGCAATACCAGTTAATCCATCTAGGAAAGATAGCCTTTCTAGTTCATCATTTAGAGCAATTAAATCTTCTTGAGCTTTTTTTCTTTCACTTATATCTCTAATAGTACCTTGTAGTACTTTTTCTTCATTCATATAAATCGATGTCAGTAAAACTTCAGCTGGAAAAATATCTCCGTTCCTTCTAACATAATTCCATTCGTAAGCCAATTCTCCTTTTCTAAAGGCTTGTGCCATTTTTTTCTTTAATTGATGTTCTTGAGTACCCATCTTCTCTTCTTGAATGGCTGCTGACCAATCTGAGTGGAGTGAATTTAAAAAGTCATCTTTATCTTCACATAAAAACATATTTAAAGCAGCTTCATTGCAATCAATAAAATTTGTTCTATTAAGTAAAATAAGTGCATCAGAGGAGGACTCGAAAATAGTACGAAACTTCTCTTCTGATTCTTTAAATTCTTTGGTTCTTTGAGTAACTTTATCTTCTAACTGCGCATAGGCATTTTTAAGATTAATTTTTGATTTTTGCTCAAGTTTCAATAGTAAAAAAAGTAGTCCAAATGACAAAATAATAGTCAGCATAAGAACGACAAGTACGGTTGATTTTGTATGTGTATATAGGCTCATTGCTTCTTTTCTATCTATTTCTGTAGCAAGGCCAAAACCAAGTTTACTATCCCACGTCCAAGTTCCAAGTACATTTACTCCTCTATAATCACGATATCCATCTGTATTGAAATTAGTATCACCCGACAAAGCATTTTTTACCATAAAAGTAAAAGGCCTTTTTGTTATGGGTAGAGTTGGGATAAAGCCCTCAAGCATATTCCCTCCAGGATCAGAAACCCGAATTGAGATCATACTCTTTTGGTTGGCTGATATCAGGCCAATTTTTTTAAGTTGTTTATCAAATCTACTTTGTGTTAACAATAAACCTCTTTTATCAAAGGCATATGTTTCTCCACTATTACCTATTTGGCCCAGCTGTGTGATTTTGGTGAAATCATCAGTTGGATCAAGTCTAAAAACTAAAGCTGCAATAACTTTTTTTTGGTGATTTTTAAGTGGAGCTGCGATAAAAATTGTTGCTTGAGTCTTCATCTCTAAATCATAAGAAAGAATGGTTGGAACAAACAAGGTCTCTCCCTTAAAGACACGTTTTAAATATGCTGGTCGCTGACTATAAATAATATTGATTATACCAATGGAAGCATCATCTGCCGCTGCTACATTTTGCATATCAGGAGCAATAATAAAAAATCTTTTATGCTTGTGCCTTTGGACACTATCAAGTAGTAGTTTTCTAATTTTTTTAAGTTCTTTACTCTTGATTATCTCTTTGCTTGAGTGATTATTTTTGAGTAGTTTTTGAGTTAAACTAATAATTGAGTGGTGATGTATAAATTCTGTTATATCATACTTTTTATGGGTAATCCAAATGTCAATGGCTTCTTTGGTAATTTGATTTACTGTATATAAAGATTCTCGGATACTTTTCTTTGATTCATCCTTTATTTGAGAAAGCGCCAGCCATGCAGTTATTATAACAATTAAAAGAAAAACTGTAGTAAACAAAAGTCTAAGAGTAATTCTTTGCGTTTGGGTACTCATAAATATATCCTATAAATTTATAAATAACACAACTAAGTGACATTTATAAATAATACTCTTAATAAATTATATATATCTAATAATTTTAAACTATATGCATAGACTAAGAAAAACATTAATTTTTTTAAAAATTGATTGTTTAATTTATTCCAACATTAATCCAACAAATATTTTATAAACTTCTCTTATCAAAAAAGCGAAATACAAAAACGATTTTGGTTTTTATGGAAATTAGGAGAAACATTGATGAAACGAATACTTATATTTTTAGGCTTACTTGTACCACTGCTTATTTTGGTACTTCAAGTATTGGTTTTTGAAGTAAATGATCCTATTAAGTACATATATTCCTATACAGGTACAGCTGGAATTATTTTGGTTTTCTTTACTATTGCCCTTTCTTTAATTAAGAAGTGGGTGAATTTGATCAAATATAGAAGAATGATAGGTTTATATGCCTTTTTCTATGCTTTTTTACATTTTCTTGTTTTCTTTGTGCTAGATGCACAATTTGACCTGGAATTTGTTCTTGAGGAGAGTCTTGATAAACCCTTTGTTTATCTTGGAATGATTGCCTTCTTTGCGCTATTGTTTATGGCAATCACCTCTACAAAAAAGTTATTTAAAAAATATAATAAATATCATGTTTCTATTTATCTGGTATCAGCATTGGTGACTATCCACTTTATCATGGCGCAAAAATCATTGTCCATTGAACAATGGGGATATTTGACAATAATACTGATAATTGTAAGTACAAAGTTGTTACAAAAACGAAAAATAATAAAACTATAAAAAAAGGATTGAAAATGAAAAAAATTACGACATTGGTATTGGGATTGGGTTTAATGGCAAGTAGTACATTGATGGCTACTGAGATGAAAAAAGATGACATGATGAAAAAAGATATGATGAAGTCTGAAATGATGATGAAAAAAGACATGATGAAAAAAGACGACATGATGCATTCAGATAAGATGAAAAAAGATATGATGAAAAAAGACGACATGATGCATTCAGATAAGATGAAAAAAGATATGATGAAAAAAGATGACATGATGCATTCTGATAAAATGAAAAAAGATATGATGAAAAAAGACACCATGATGACAGATGCTGAAATGAAAAAGAAAAAAATGATGATGGCTGACAAAAAATAGTAATATTCTAAGTAAAATTATATTTTATAACGGAGTATTAGTTTGCTTCGTTGTAAATCAACTACACTTACATTAAAACCTCCCTTATAAACTTTGAGTATCCAAAAAAACATACCTATATATCTTTGAGGAAACAAGCTATAATCACAAGCAATAATTAAAGGCAAAAAATGAAAATACTATTATTAGAAGATGATGCCATTTTAAGTGACTTAATCTATAACAGTTTATTGGATAACAATTATGAAGTAAGTTTGGCTGAGGATGGAGATGAAGCATCTGAGTATATTGAAAATGAAAAATTTGATTTGTTTATTTTTGATATTAATGTTCCAGGACCAACGGGATTGGAATTATTGAAGAACTTACGAGAATATAATATTACAACACCAACCATAATGATCACAGCCTATCAAGATACGCGTTATTTAAAAGAGGGATTTGGATATGGATGTGATGATTACATCAAGAAACCATTTGATCTTGAAGAGTTAAACCAAAGAATAAAGAATTTGATTAAACGATTTGTTCTTAATGACGACGATATGATCATCTTAGATGACGATACCAAATTAAATACCAATAAGAATATGCTTTATATCAAAGACAAACAATACGAAATAGCAAATAAAGAGACTAAAATTCTTTCTTACTTAGCAGCACGTAAAGGTCGCGCGATTAATTTTGATGAACTCATACAAAATATATGGAACTACGATGAGGTCCCAAGTGAAACGACTATACGAGTTTATATTAAAAATCTACGAGATATTTTGGGAAAAGATAAAATTAAAACCATTCGTGGCTTAGGGTATTCATATGAATAAAGAAGAAAAAAGAGCCCTTTGGAATTTTTTATCCGTATACGTTATTTCTTCCACTATTTTTATGTCTATTATTGCTTATATGTATTTTGATAAAGAAGTCAAAATGGTGAAGATGAATTACAAAATGAATCTGAGCCAAGCAGCTTTAGAAATAAAAGCAGATATTTTAGAAACCTATATGAAACATAAAAAATATACCTTTAAAGCCAAAAGCGATAAACACAGATATGCTATCATCAAAGAGAATAAAGATTTTTTTTATTCAAATTTAATTTATCCCGATGAAATAAATATGAAACAAGTTGACACTTTTGGAAGTAAAAAGAATCAACATATAGAAAAAATTGATGATAAAAGTATTGATCTTAGATATATTGTTGTAGAAGATACCTCTTGGAATGATACCGTCAATAAAATGAAATACGTTATATTCTCAGCACTCTTGGGCGGGTTTTTAATCATGTGTTTTTTGGGATATATTTTAAGTAAAATTCTTTTAAAACCCGTACATCAAAAGTCTGAGCAATTAAATCGTTTTGTAAAAGACAGTTCCCATGAGCTAAATACTCCAATCACCGCACTGATGATGATAATACCTTCTTTGAAAAGAAAATATGATATTGATGAAAAAACTATCAATCAAGTTAGTGCCAGTGTTAAAAACATCAAACAAACCTATGACAAATTGTTATTTAATATCAATGGGGATATTATCGTACGATATGATGAACTCTTTGATTTAAAAGAAGTGGTGGATGAGAATATTTTATTCTTTGATGAAATAGCAAAAAGTAAAAGTATTACTTTAAGTTCAAGTGTCTCATCAACAAATATTTATATGGATAGATACAGTGCTAATATGATTGTCAATAACTTACTGTCTAATGCTATTAAATATACTAGAAAAAGAAAAAATATTCATGTGAGTTTAGATAACTTTGTTTTAAGTGTTCAAGATGAAGGTATCGGAATGAGCAAAAGTGTACAAAAAACTATTTTTGTTCGATATAAAAGAGGGACAAAAGAAGAGGGTGGTTTTGGAATTGGTCTTGATATCGTCTCTTCAGTCTGTAAAGATTACCATATTGATATATCCCTAGATTCAAAAGAAAATGTAGGTTCAGAGTTTAGACTTGATTTTAAAAATGTGGAAGATAACAAAGAAATTAAAGTCTAAATAGGAAGTTTTTTGGACTTCCTATTTAGTCAAAGATGAAAAGTAATTAAAAATCAAGTTCATCTAGGTGTTTAACTTTTTTGATGTATGCAAATTGATCTTCTTTGATATATTCAAACTCTTGTAAAAACTCAACAAGTTTTATCATCTTTTCACCTAAAACTATTAAGGGCTTATTATCAGTTTTAATGGCTTCAACCCACGCTGCAAACATTTCTTCAAGGGTTCCAATTTGTCCTGGTAAAATAATAATCAAATCTGTATCAATCATCTCTGCAATTCGTTCAAATCGTGTTGGTTTTACAATTACTTCATTGTTAAAGTCATTTGGCCGTCCCATCTTGTCAATTGTATGTCCCTGAACTCCCACTCCTATAACAAAACCACCCGCTTCTTGACATCCTTTTGCACTGGCTTCCATGGTACCACCATAAGCGCCATTTTTAAGGATGTATCCTTTTTCACCAATTTTTTTACCTACTTCATAGGCCAAGTTATATTCTTCAGGACTTGGTTGACTCATTCCAAATAGTGTGATTCGCATAGTAATCCTTTACGGTATTTTAATTAGTTACAGTTCATAGCTCATGTAAGTTACGTCAAAAGGTAAGTGTTTAAAACTTTTAGTTGTTTTTTGCTTAAACCCAAGTTTTAAATACCACTTCTTTAACTTGATATGTTCAGCAATAATACCAATGCTAACTTGTAAGTGCTTTTTATCTTTAGAATACTTAAAAATATGAGACACGAGTTTTTCACCTATACCTTTGTTTTGATGCTGGGACAAAACAGACAAGCGGTTTAGATAAGCTGTATCAGCTCTTGTACTTTCATAGGCTACACAAGCAATATTGATACCATTTTCTTGAAGTAAAAAGTACTCTTCCCCTCTAGTAAAATCATTCTCTACCCATTTTTTTGTATAAAAGGAAGGATGTTTGGGATTATTTGCGTAAGTAATTCCAAATTGTCTGGCAACTTCTTTGTTGGCATCTTTTATAAGTGTTGCAAGGATAGTAGCATCCTCTCGTTTTGCTTTTTTAATTGTTATTTTCATATTGACTCGCAATTTATTTAAGATTTGAATAATTAGTTTATTCCAAGTAAACTTAATATAGATTTATTTATAAATACTCAGGGGAAAGTGTTAATGTATTTAATTAATCAAAAAACAATTTAAAACAATGGTATACTTTTAGATAGATTTTATAGTTTCACTAGGATTATATATGAAAATATACAGGGTTGTTTTAGTCAGTATTCTTTTCTTCTCTTTTTGTAATGCCAATGAAAAACTGACTGCTGGCCTGTTTAATATCGTACCTTATGCATATATGAAAGAAAATAAGGTGGTTGGAATTACTGCTGATATTATACAAAGTATTGAAAATGAATCAAAATTAGATATTGAAACACAACTTTTACCTTATAAAAGAATGTTGATTTATCTACAATCAGGGGAAATAGATTTTGGTATATTTTTTTTATCAGATTATAGTGAAGGGTTTAGTGAAAAACTTGTTCCCTTATATAGTCTAGATACAATTATTATTGGAAAAAAAGATTTGAAAATATCAGAGTTTGAAGATATACGTAACCTTCAACTAGCAACACCTATTGGGGTAAATTATAATGCAGGATTATCTAAAGATAAAACTCTGAAAATAGCCTATGTAAAAGACTATAAAAATGCTATTTTAATGTTAAAGCGAGATAGTATTGATGCTTTAATTGGGCCAGAAAAGATACTGCGTTATCAGCTAAAACAATTAGGGATGAATATAAACGAACTGGGTACTCCATATGTTTTAACAACCAATACTGCATGGATTCAATTTTCACATAAATCTAAACTACAAAAAGACAAATCTGCTTTAATAAAAGCTGCAAAAAGGTTATTAGAGAAAAAGAAAATCACTGAGATTATTCTTAAATATTATCCTAATTAATCATAAGTCCTGTGAATGAAAAACTTCACTTACCCCTTTGAACTTGTGCTGCTCTTCCTCCTGGTCTATATCTATCCATAACGGTATCTAAGGAATCATTACTAATAGAGCTATTGTACTTTTGCAAACAAGTAAGAAGAATCTTTTTGTTGTTTCGAACTCTTTCCCCTGATTCTGGTCTATGCCCTCCTGGGGTTGGACTAACACCATTAAAACATTGCACAAACTGACTTGAAGTTACTCCTAAGTCTTTACTTATTTTTCCAACTGGACGCTTTGGATCATTTTTCATCATAGCTTGTGTCAGCATAGGTGTAAATAATAATCCACATACAATAATTGCTGATAATTTTTGATACATTATAAATCCTTGCATATCTTGATAAATATTGTAGCATAAAAGTCTCTTGACATCTGTTGTATATTTGTGCTTTAAATGTAACGCTTTGTCAAAGTTTCTTATGAATGATGACAAAACAATAAAAACTTAAAGAGATGTAATATAATTTTAGATATTATTCCATTGGTGATAATCATTATTAATAAAAAGGACAAATCATTTTAACTACAGTTATTAAAAATACATTTTCAAACTTAAATAAAAATGGTTTAAAAGCAACTCCACAAGAGTATAAAAAAGCTTTTAATCTTGAAGCAAAAAAACTAGGAATGGATAGTTACGCTTGTAATAAAATTGATTTGTTAGAAGATATGGTATCTGAGCAAAGTGCCTTAAAGTTAAAAGAACTTAATATTAAAACTATGGATTCTCTTTTAACACATATTGAACATTCCTTTGAAAACTTCATGTCCAATGAAGACTTATGTGGATTGATCAATATCGTACGAGACACACTACATCCTTCTTTAGGTACAGCTATTAATGATGAGATAGATTTGTTCACCAAGAACATTGAAAAGAATCCTAAACAACTTTTAAAGGAAGATGTTCAATCAAAAATACATGAGTTGTTTGAGATAAGATGCAATTTGGATAAAAAAGTAATGACAAGTAAAACCAAGCAACTTACAAAGATGCTAAATTCAGTTGCTCATGAGTTCACAAATACACTTCAAGTGACCAACAGTAGTAATAAAAAAGTATTGGAAATTCGAAAAAATATAGAAAATCTAAATACAGCTTCAATTAATGATAATGATGTTGAAAATATAAAAGAACAAATGATAAATGTCACCAAAACGTTTGAACAAGAAACAAACAAGTTCACAAGTAATTTGGAAAAAAATAGTACAACCATTAATCAGATGACAAAAAGAATAGAACAATTAGAAAAAAATCTAAAAGATGCAAAACAAGACTCTATTACAGACTTTATGACAGGTCTTATGACAAGACGAGGATTTGATCAGTATATTGAAAAACTTGAAGAACAATTTACCGAGAACAATGAAGAATACAGCGCTGTATTCTTTGATATTGATCACTTCAAAAAAGTCAATGATACCTATGGTCATGATGCAGGGGATACGATACTGACAACTTTTGCGAAGTTACTTCAAATTGAGATTGGTAAAGTTGGTGAGGTTTTTAGGTTTGGGGGAGAAGAATTTGTTTCTATTTTTCCAAAAAAAGATGCCATTCAAAGTCTAGAAATTGCAGAAAAAATCAGAAAAAGAGTAGAATCTTCAAACTTTATACATGAAGATCTAAAATTAAGAATTACTTTTAGTGCAGGAATTGCTCAAAGATCTGTACAAGGTGATGTGGATACTTTAATTAATTGTGCGGATGCTTTACTCTATAAAGCCAAACAAAATGGAAGAAACCAGGTTGTCTATTAAAACAAAAAAATAATATTGTAAAAATCAAAAAAAGACGATATAATAGTACTTTAAGAAAACCACTCTCAAATAATAATTTTGGAGTTTATTATGAATGTACGTAGATTTGAAGAAACCGATCGTTTGATTTTACAAAAACTGTACCTTTCAGTGCGGGTTTCAACCTTTAATTGGTTGGATACTTCGAAGTTTTCCTTGCAAGATTTTGATTCAAGTACGCTTAACGAAACTATTTGGGTAGCAGTACATGAAGATAAAATTGTGGGTTTTATTTCTATTTATCAACCAGATAACTTTATTCATAACTTGTATGTGGATGTGAGTATGAAAAATAAAGGCATTGGCTCATTACTTTTAGATGAAGTTCTAAAAAATACACCTCGCCCTGTATCCTTAAAATGTATCTCAAAAAATACCAGAGCCTTGAATTTTTATCTTGCTAAAGGTTGGAGAACAATATCTGAAGATAAAGATAAACATGGAAAATATTGTTTGATGCATTATACTTTCTAATTCTATCTATCTCAAATATATCCAAATGCAAAATTTAGGGAATTACTCATCATTTACATTTTTTTTAAATAATAATTGTATATGATTAGAGATAAAAAAGGATATAAATGTTAGAAACTATAGCTGTATTTTTTTTAGTTATTATTTCGTGGATTAATTGGAGCAGATATTATGTGCAAAAACAAATACGAAAATCTCTAAGTGAGGTTGAAGTTGGAAAACCTGTACGAAGCCTTGTTCAATTTAAACACTATGTAAGATACTTTAAATTACTAAAACCAAAAGAGGGTGAAGTAATCATTTTTGAATACCTTGATAAAGAAATACATATTGGTCAAGATGATAAAGAAACAGTTTTATATATCAAAGAAAACACAGAAGAAGAGACAAAAGAAGATTAGATACATTGCCTTATATTAAAAGTACAACAGCCACTATCAAAGTAAATTGATTATAGCTGTTGCAAAAATATTAAAATAAAACCTGTTGATTTATTTGAGTAGTTTTTTTATCTCTTCTTCAATATGTCCAATATCATCTGTTAATGTTATGAGATCCATGTCTTCTTCGTTAATCATACTTTCTTTAAAAAGAGACTTTTCGATAAACTTTACCAGATACTTCCAGTAGTCGTATCCAACTAAAAAGACTCTAAAGCCATTCATTTTTCCTGTTTGTGTGAGTGTTAAGACTTCAAACATTTCATCTAATGTTCCAAATCCACCTGGAAAAACTACACAAGCTTGTGAATATTTCACCATCATATATTTTCTTGAGAAAAAATAGTTAAATGTTAAGTTTTTGGTTGTATATGGATTGAGAGATTGTTCAAAAGGTAGATCAATACCTAATCCAATTGAGTGTCCATTTTTAGCTTTGTAGGCACCTTTGTTTGCTGCTTGCATAATACCATCACCACCACCTGTGATAACGTTAATTGCATTTTTTGCTAAATTGTAAGATAAGTTATGTGCTAACTTCGCGTAGGTATCTGATTCATCTGTTCTTGCACTTCCAAATATTGTCACACTATTTTCTAAGTCTTTTAATAAATCCTTACCTTGGTTGAAATCGTCAGCGATACTCTTCTTGTAAATCATTTCTTGCTTACTCATAATTTCCTCCTAAATAATTTTTTTAATTATATATTATTATACAGGGATATTTCTTACGGCTATTCATGGTTTAAAATCTTGATTTTTTTTTTAAGTTTCGCACTTTTACTATTAATCCAATAATCTTATGTAAATATACTAACTTGAATTTTTATTTATTGACTAAATTATTTTGTAATATACTTAATTTAATTTATTATTCGATTAGGATTGGGCTATGAAACTTGTAGTAACAATTTTTTTTGTTTGTTTTATAATAGTAAGTTTTGCAAGATCAAATATCTTTGAAGATGCTCTTGAACAAGATTTATTGAAATATTGCACTGTGAACATAAAAATCAAACTTTGATGTCTTGTAGATAAGTTTGGTTTCTAATAATAATTACTGCCATGTTTATCTAGAACACTAAAATCTAAAACTTTCTGTCATTTTTGTCACGTTTTACATTCCTATATCGTCTTACATATACAACCCAACTAAAAAAGGAAAAAACATGTTAGACGAAAACAAATCACTAGAAATGCTTGAAGGTTTCCAATCACACTACAATTACGATACAAGGTATATGAAAGACATGCTTAAATTTGCACCAAGTGCATATGAGAAGTTTGAAGCATTTTTGCCAATGGCAAGTCATGTAAATGAATCACCTAAAGAGGTTATATATGTAAGTAAAATTGCATCAATGCAAAATGAAGATTGTTCTGCTTGTTTACAGTTAAATGTGGATATGGCTGTTGAAGCTGGTGTTTCAAAAGAAGTCATCTCTGAAGTAGTTTTTAATGAAGGCAAAAACTTACCAACAAATTTAAAGGATGTATATGATTTTACAATAGCAGTTGCTAAAAACATTCAAGTACCTGAAGAATTATATGCTAAAATGAACGAAAAATATTCAAAAGAAATAATGATGGAAATAGCGCTTGGAATTGCATCAACCAAAGTATTCCCCGCAATTAAGAGAGTACTGAATGATGACGTGAGTTGTTCTTTGATTCAAGTAAAAGTAAATTAGAGTACTAAAGAAAATTTATAAGAGAGTAATGTTATGGATAAATTAGTTGCACAAACACAATTATATAGAGACTCTATCATTTCATATGTATATAGAATAACTGGTTGTCTTGAAGAAGCTAAAGATATTACACAAGAAACGATAATAAAATTTATTAGCTCAAAAGAAGAAGATATTCTTAATCCAAAAGCGTGGATGTTTAAAGTGGCAACTAATTTAACCTTTGATTTTCTCAAAAGCGCAAAAAATAAAAGAGAATCTTATATAGGTCCTTGGCTACCTGAACCTTATATGGAAGAGGGTACTTCTGCTGAAAATGAGTTAGAACAAGATGAGTCCTTATCAGTGGCTCTCTTGGTTCTTTTAGAAAAGCTCTCATTTAAGGAGAAAATTGCTTATATTTTACATGATATCTTTGACTTTTCCCACAGTGAAATATCTAAAATACTCAATACCAG
>Ga0209081_1001487_pt1 | contig 13975 bp, 8 predicted proteins | sample GOMGulsemesocosm_4_FD_184636 | JGI IMG/M metagenome (GOLD analysis project Ga0209081, IMG submission 184636) | Methane-oxidizing microbial communities from mesocosms in the Gulf of Mexico - GOM15B Gulf of Mexico (SPAdes) (version 2) | ecosystem: Environmental > Aquatic > Marine > Cold seeps... | reverse complement strand
ACTCGGACTTTTAATCCACCATTACCAGCAAAATGAATTTCCCATCCAGAATCTACTCCAATGACACCAATATCTTTAATAGTCGCTTCTGCACAGTTTCTAGGACATGCAGACACAGCTATTTTAAATTTATGAGGAGTCCAAGATCCCCATGTCATTTTTTCTATATCAATACCTATCTGCATTGCATCTTGAGTACCAAATCTACACCAAGTATTTCCAACACAAGTTTTTACAGTTCGCAGACCTTTTGCATAAGCTTGCCCAGATACAAAACCAGCATTATTTAAATCTTTCCATATGGGAGCTAAGTCTTCTTTTTTAATACCCAACATATCAAGTCTTTGTCCACCTGTAAATTTTAAAGTAGGTACATTATACTTATCAGCAACATCAGCAATAGCTCTTAAATCTTTTGCATTAGTCACCCCACCCCAGATTCGGGGTACTACTGAATAAGTACCATCTTTTTGAATATTGGCATAAACTCTATCATTAACCAATCTTGATCTTAAGTCATTTTTGTATTTATCGTCATTATATTTCACCAATAGATAATAGTTCACTGCAGGTCTACATAGACGACAGCCCTCTTCATTTGACCATTTTAAGTTTTTAAATACCTCATAAACATTTTCATAATCATTGTCTGCAATATTATCTTTGATTTCTTTGTGAGTTGAAGTACAACAATCACAAATACCCTCAGGAGTCACATCTTGATATTCATCACCTAAGGTACTAACAAGAACTTGCTCAACTAAAGCTACACAAGAACCACATGAAGCTCCAGCTTTCGTACATGCTTTTACTTCACCTATGGTTTTAAGATTATTACATTTAATTCCCTCAATAACCGCACCCTTAGTAATACCATTACAACCACAAATCTCTTCATCATCACTCATAGCTTCTATGGAATCTTCTCCATGACCAGAGTCACCAAGACTAGCTTTCCCAAAAAGAAGTTTCACTCTTAAGTCTGAAATATCTGTTTTGTCTTTAAGAAGTTTTAAATACCACGAAGCATCTAAAGTATCTCCATATAAAATAATACCAATTAAATAGTCACCTTTAATCACCAGCTTTTTATAAATACCTACTTTTTCATCCAGTAAAATTAACTCTTCACTGTCTTTATCACAGATATACTGTCCCGCAGAAAACAAATCAACACCAGAAATTTTAAGTCGAGTCGAGTTAATAGATCCCACGTATCCTTCAGTTTCCACATCTGCTAATTTTTTCGCACATATTTTTGCTTGTTCAAACAAAGGTGCAACAAGTCCAAAGGTTTTCCCATCATGTTCACAACACTCACCAATAGCAAATATGTTTTCATCTTCGGTTTGCAAATAATCATTTACGATTATTGCTTTGTTCGTCGATAACCCACAATCACTTGCAATAGTTTTATTAGGAGAAATACCCGTTGAGAAAACAACAATATTCGCATCAACCACTTCTCCATCACTTAAAGTTACTGATTCAACGCTATCTTTCCCATCAATTTTATCCACAGTGGTATTTAATCTAAACTCAATTCCAAGGGTTTCTAATTTTTTCTGAAGTAGTTTTCCAGCGGTAGCATCAAGTTGTTGACTCATGATATTTGCACTTCTGTGAATAAGTAGCGTTTTTATGCCATGTTTAGCAATACCGTAAGCTGCTTCAAGTCCAAGCAGACCACCACCAACTACAACAGCTTTTTTCTCATTACTAATTGTATTTAAAATATTGTCCACGTCTTCTTTGGTTCTAAATCCCAAAACATTGTCTAAAGAAGAGCCAAAAGTAGTAGGGATAAAGGGAACTGATCCCGTAGCTATTAGAAGTTTATCATAAGCAAATTCTTCATTTTCCGAATTTAAAATAACTTTTTTATCTCTATTAATTTGTGATATTTTGTTATCTGTATATAAAGTAACTTCATTACTGTCATACCATTCTTGAGTATTTAAAATGGTATCACCAAAAGTTTTTTCACGTGAGAGTAAATATGAAAGCATAATTCTGTTGTAATTTACGTGAGGTTCTTCACCAAAAATTGATATTTCATATTTCTTGTCTGTATGGCTTAACAATTCTTCAATTGTTCGTAAGGCACTCATTCCATTACCAATGACCAGTAATTTTTCTTTCAAATGTTACTCCTAGTTATGTTTGACTAAGAATAACATGTTATGATATTTTATGAGGTATTTTATTGTATAAAAAATATACAAATGATTAAGTTTTTAGTAGGTCCTGTAAACTGTCTTTTGGGTCTTTACCCTCTAAAACAAGCTTAACTTCGTTAGCTATTGGTGTATAAATATTATGCATTGTTGAAAGTTGATGTATAGCTTCAGAAGTTTTAACACCTTCAGCTACCTCACCTAATTCTTCTAAAATTGTCTCTAAGGATTTGTTTTGAGCCAGACCAATTCCAACTCTGAAGTTTCTACTCATGGTACTACTTGCAGTCAAAAACAAATCCCCAGCCCCACTAAGGCCTATGAAAGTCTCTTTATGAGACCCAAAGTATTCTCCAAATCGCTCCATTTCAACCAAACCACGTGAGATCAATGAAGCTTTTGCATTATTACCTAGGTTTAGACCTTCGCAAATTCCACTGGCAATTGCAAGCACATTTTTATACGCACCAGCTATCTCAGCACCAATGACATCTTCACTATAATAAGTTTTTAAAAATGATGGGAAAAAAACTTTAAACTCATCATAAAATGTTTTACTTTTAGAGTTTATTACAATGGCTGCTGGTAAACTTTGCATCACTTCAACAGCAAATGAAGGTCCCGAAATAAAACCTATGTTTTCTTCAGGTACAAACTCAGCATAAATTTCATTTAAAAATTTTCCAGAGCTGGCTTCTATTCCTTTACTGGCAACCAATATTTTTTGGTTTTTAAACACAAAGTTTTTTTCAAGCCAAGCTCTGATTTCTTGGACAGGAATTGCAATAATTAAATACTCACAATTAAGTACCGTTTCGAGGTTAGTAAAGTTTTTGATATCTTTAGGAGTTCTAGAAGTAATATATACCTCTTGTTTTTGACTAAGAGCGAAATGAAGTGCTTGACCCCATTTTCCAGCTCCTATTACTCCTACAGAGATTTTTTCACCCATTATTATGAGAGTCTTTCTTTTAACAATTTATTTACAACAGCAGGGTTGGCACTACCTTTTGAAGCTTTCATTGTTTGACCAACAAAAAATCCAAATAGTTTATCTTTACCACTTTTATATTGTTCTATCTTTTCAGGATTTGCAGCTAAAATTCCATCTATGATTTCTAAAATAGCACCATCATCACTTACTTGTTTCAGTCCAAGTTTTTCGATAACAGAGTCAACACTTACATCATTTTTCATTAAATAATCAAGTACTTCTTTTGCAGCTTTCCCTGAAATATCTCCACTTTCAATTGCGCTTACTAATGAAGCCAGTTTCTTAGCATTTACAGGAGAAGTTACAATAGTAGCACCCTCTAATCGTCCTTGCAATTCAACAGTAAGCCAAGTCACTGCATTTTTCCCAGAAATACCTTCGCTCATCATATCTTCAAAGAATTGTGCAGATTCTTTTGCCGCAGTTATAACCGCTGCATCATACTCTTTAAGTCCAAATTCACTTACAAATCTACTTTTTTTAGCATCTGGAAGCTCAGGGATATCTGAAAAGTCTTCAATCATTTTATCTGTAATAATCACAGGTCTTAAATCTGGATCTGGAAAATATCTGTAATCAGCAGCATCTTCTTTTCCTCTCATAGATCTAGTTTCACCCGTATCCGCATCAAATAATCTTGTTTCTTGAACAATTTCAGTTGAATGGATGCCATCTTCCCATGCTTCAATATGTCTGTTCACTTCATATTTAATTGCTTTTTCAATAAACTTGAAAGAGTTCATATTTTTAATTTCGCAACGTGTGTAAAGTTTTGTATCGCCTTTTGGTCGAATAGAAATATTCACATCACATCTAAAAGAACCCTCTTGCATATTTGCATCACTGATATCAATATAACGTACAATTGAATGTAGTTTTTTCAAGTATAAAATTGCTTCTTCACTACTTCTCATATCTGGTTCTGATACAATTTCAAGTAGTGGAGTTCCTGCTCTGTTTAAATCAACTTGTGAACAATCACGAGCATGAATACTTTTCCCAGCATCATTTTCTAAATGGGCTCTTGTAATACCAATTGTTTTATGAGATCCATCTTCAAAATCAATTTCTAAGTGTCCAAGTCCAACAACAGGAACTTCAAATTGAGAGATTTGGTATCCATTGGGTAAATCTGGGTAGAAATAGTTTTTTCTATTAAAAATTGAATTCTGATTGATTGGAGCATTTAGAGCCGTTCCCAATTGAATTGCTTTGTGCACAGCTTCTTTATTCAATACAGGTAGTGCTCCTGGTAATCCTAAACATGTTGGGCAAACATTTGTATTGGGAGCTTCACCAAAACTTGTTGCACAAGAACAAAATAGTTTACTTTGTGTATTTAACTGAGCATGTACTTCTAATCCTATAACTACTTCAAACATTTATTTCCTTTATTTCTTATCACTATTATCTAAGAGCTTTTATATCTGCACTTATCTTTAACTTTTCAAAAAAGTCTTGTAAGTATCTTTTTTGCTTTTCGTCATACAAAATTTGTAAGATTCTACCTTTAACGTCTTCAAACTTTGTCACTGCAACATCTTCTTTTTTACTTACATATAACATCACAAAATTATTGTTAGCCGTGAAAATTGGAGTAAATTCTCTTTCGTTGGTACTATTTAACAAATATTTCACTTTGGGTTGCAAAGTACTTTGTTCAAAAACAACATTGGTTTTTTCTACCCCTTGAAAGTTTGCCATTGGTGTTTTTTGAATTGACAATAAAGCTCTTTTGTTTTTAGTTACATATTGAATAACATGAAACTTTGCTGCATTTGAAAAACTTTTTATATTATTGTCATAGTAAATTTGTAAATCAGTATCTGTTGGTTCTTTTAAATTACCTCTTAAAACTTTAGAGATTAGTTTTTGTCTAGAGATATCTTTTTTAATTTTATTTTCATATTGTGTAAAATCTTTATATTTTTGCTTGATAATTGATTTAAATTGGTACAAGTCCATTTTATTTCTAGCAGCAATTTTTTCTATAAAATTATTTACATCAAAGATATCAACTTCAATATTATACTTTCTTAACTCTTGTTCATATAATAATTCATCTATTAATAATGAAACAACATCTTTTTTATTCAAGTTTGTTTCTTGCATTTTTTTGTCAATATCATACAATGTAATTGGTTCTTCATTTACTACTAGGGCAATACCGTCAACCAAGCCTGCACTCAAAATTCCAACTGACATCACAAATGCAATTAATATCTTTTTCATTCATATCCTTTTATAAAGCGGATATTTTATCATAAAAATAGTAAAACAATAATTTTGTACTAAATTCAAGATAAAATATACAGGATTAACTTTACACATGCTATTATCTACATCAATCTCTAGGATATAATAATGCGTTATTTAATATACTTTTTTCTTTTTTTTAATATTTTAGTGGCCAATGAATCGGTTCAACAATTTCAACAAAAACACTTTACTCCTGAACAAATAGACTTTATTAAAAAACATCCAATTATGAAAGTTTCAAATGAACACAATTGGGCTCCCTATGACTACCATGAAAAAGGTCAGGCCAAAGGTTATAGTATTGATTATCTGAAACTTTTAGCCAGTAAAATTGGAGTCACTTTTGAATTTCAAGTACATAAGTGGAGCAAGCTGGTTGAAAAAATCAAAAACAAAGAAATTGATTTAATACATCCCCTCTCAATCAATGATAATAGAAAAGAGTTTTTACATTTTACTGATGTTTTATTTAACAATGATTTTTCAATTGTCACCAACGATAACAATAAAGATATTCATAATCTCAAAGATTTAGATGGGAAAACATTATCAGTTGCCAAAGGTTGGAACAGTACAAAAATACTAAGAGAAAACTTTCCCAATATTAACTTTAAGGAGTATGATTCTCCTCTTGCAAAGCTAAAAGCAGTAGCTTTTGGTGAAGCAGATGCCACCATAGACGCTTACTTAACTATAAATTATCTTAAACAAAAACACTTATTAAGCAATCTCAAAATTGTAGGCCAAGCAAAACTCCCTGGATATAAACCTCAATTGCATGTAGGAGTTAGGAAAGACTGGGAGATACTAAGAGATATCCTAAATATTACTATGAAAAACCTCACAAGTGAAGAGCGAATTTCTTTGAATAAAAAATGGATAGGTGTGACCAATAAAAATATCAACTTCACAAAAGATGAATTAGAATTTTTAGAAACAAAGAAAACTATATCTATGTGTATCGATCCAGACTGGTACCCTTATGAGCGAATTCAAGATAATAAACATATAGGAATGTCCTTTGATTATTTTGAAATATTTAAAAAGCTTATTCCCGTTCCAATTGAACTGGTACCTACAAAAACATGGACACAAACTTTACAGTACGCAAAAGATGGAAAATGTGACATCATATCCCTTGCAGTAAAAACAAAAAAACGCTCCGCTTATTTAAATTTTACAAATCCTTATCTAACTCTACCCTTGGTAATAGCCACAACAACAGATAAACCTTTTATTTCAAGTATCAATGATGTTTTAGAATATAAAATTGGTGTTGAAAAGGACTACTTTTATCGTGATCTTTTAAAACAAAAATATCCAAATATCAAATTGATAGAAGTTAGCTCTATCAATGAAGGTATAGAAAAAGTTAGCGCAGGAGAACTATACGGTTTTATTGATTCTCTAACTGTAATTGGACATATTTTGCAAGCTGAGTATTTTGGGAACCTAAAAATTGCAGGTAAACTTGAAGAGAAGTTTACAATTGGGGTTGCTACAAATAAAAATGAGCCTCAATTACAGTCAATTTTTAATAAGGCAATAGATAACTTAACAGCAGTTGATCACCAAGTAATTTTAAACAAATGGGTTTCAGTAAAATATGAAAAAGCCATTGATTATTCGTGGGTATGGAAAGTATTGATTTTTATTTTATTTTTACTTGCTTTTTTTCTTTATCGTCAATTTATTCTAAAAAAGCAAAACCTAGCTCTTCAAGAAGCATTGAATGAATTTGAACAATTAATTAACTCTACTATGGAAGCAATGTTTATTTTAGATGATGGCATTTGCATAGATTGTAATACTGAAGCAGTAAAGCTACTTGGATACGAGGATAAAAAGGATTTAATTGGGATACATGCCTTGCAAGTTATTGACCCAATAAATCACTCTTTAGTAAAATATAATTTAAACCAAGACAACTCCGAACCTTACGAAGTTCTTGCCCTTAAAAAAGATGGTTCTACCTTTCCTGTATTAATTAGAGGACATAGTTTTTATAGAAAAAATAAAAAAATAAGAATCTCGGCTATGCTTGATTTGACACAGTTAAAACAAAAAGAAAAAGTAATTACGGAAAATGCCAAAATGGTAGCCTTAGGTGAAATGATGGCAAATATTGCACACCAATGGAGGCAGCCATTATCTGTAGTATCAACTGCGGCCAGTGGAGTAAAAGTACAAAAAGAAATGAATATCTTAACAGACACTCTTTTTTATGATTCTATGGATGCCATTGTTAAAAATGCCAATTATTTATCTAAAACAATTGATGATTTCAATAGTTTTATTAAAGATGATAAGAAAAAAAGACCATTTTATTTGGACGAACATATTGAAAAAAATTTAGGCATCTTAAGTGGTACCTTTAAAATTAACGATATAAATCTTATTCTAGATTCTCACAAGAAAATTGAAGTGATTAATTTTGAAAATGAGTTAACTCAAGCATTTATTAATATAATTAACAATGCGAAAGACATCTTAAATGAAAACAAAATTGAAGATAAATATATCTTTATAAAAACATATCAAGACAATAATAAGACATATTTGTCTATTAAAGACAATGCAGGTGGCATTCCTAGAAATATTATCAACCGTGTATTTGAACCTTATTTTACAACCAAGGACAAACAACAAGGAACTGGATTGGGATTGTATATGGTAAGACAAATTATAGTCGAGAGTATGAAAGGGGAAGTGAGTGTTCAAAATGTTGAGTTTACTCACTTAGATAAAAAATATGTAGGAGCGGAGTTTATAATCACTTTATAAACTCCACTGGGTTAAGTCTTTCTAGCTTTTAAATTTTTAAGAGCTGCATTTATCCACAAGATATAAAATAGAATTATAATCCAAACCACTGTGTTCACTTAGTCCTATTTCACAAGTTTTACTGGTTGAAAAAGCCAACTTTGTATTTACAGGAATAGACTGCTTTATATTTCGTAAAGCAGATTCATTTAACTCTGGAAAATCAAAACCTCTATCCCCTGCAAAACCACAACAGTTTACATCAGGGGGAACAATAACTTCATCTGAACACATATTTGCCAATTGCACAAATTTATTGTGTAAGCCCATTTTTACAGAACTACAAGTAGAGTGAATTAAAATAGGTTCATTAACTTTTTTGATTTCAAGTTTGTTTATTAAAAATTCCAAGGTAAATTCTATAGGTTCATATATTTTTAAATCTCCCTCAAAACTATCTACCATTTTTTTAGTACAAGGACTGGTATCGCATAAAATTGGATACTCTCCATCATTACTAGCAATTGTTAAACTTCGTTCCAATTGGGATGATTTTTTCTGCCCTTGAGCAATATATCCTTTACTTGAAAAAGGCATACCACAACATAAATCTTCAACAGCACTAGGAATAATGACTTCATATCCAGCTTTTTCCAATAGTGAAACGGTAAGATTAAACAATATTTCTTGCTCAGAATCACCTTTGGATTGTCCCATGGTTCTGTTAATACAAGAAGGGAAGTAAACAACTTTATGTTCACTTTTTTTCGTAGCTATATTGGTATTAATTGTAATTGGTTTTGGTAACGTAGGTGACCACTTTGGAACCTTATTTATAGACAGTATTCTTAATCCTGAAGTAAAACTTTTCATAACACCAGTCCCAATTAGGCTATGGGTTAAAGTTGAAACTTTAAGACCAAACTTCATTCCTTTTAATACATTTGAAAAATTATTCACAACAAAATCAGCTCTATTATTTTGTCCTGAACTTATTTTCTCACCTCGTAGATGTTTGGTTAAACTCCCCGTATCAATCCCAACTGGACAAACAGTTGAACACAAAGAACATGTGGCACAAGTATCTAAGCCATCATATTGATAGGCGTTTTCTAAATCTTGTGCTTCAAGATCTTTCCCTTCATCTTTTAAAGAAGATATCTCACGATTGGCTACAATTCTATGTCTTGGAGTAAAGGTAATTACATTGGAAGGACACACTGGCTCACAAAAACCACATTCAATACAGGTATCCACAAGAGGGTTTGTTGCAGGAAGCGGTTTTAGGTTTTGTACATGAGCTTGAGCATCATCATTGATAATCACACCTGGGTTCAATATTCCCTGAGGATCAAAAAGTATTTTAATCTTTTTCATCATATCATAGGCATCAACACCCCATTCAAGCTCCACAAAAGGCGCCATGTTTCTTCCTGTTCCATGTTCTGCTTTTAAACTTCCTTGATACTCCACAGCAACTAGTTGTGTCACATCATCCATGAACTCTTCGTATCTTTTTACTTCAGAATATGAGCCAAAGTCTTGAGTAAATACAAAGTGTAAATTTCCTTCTAGTGCGTGTCCAAAAATAAGTGCTTTGTCATAGCCATGTTTTAAAAATAATTTTTGTAATTTTAAAGTTCCCTCTGCCAAGTCTTCAATAGGAAAAGCCACATCTTCAATGATGACAGTTGTACCCAGCTCACGAACGGCTCCCACAGCTGGGAAAAGTCCTTTTCGTATTTTCCAAAACAAAGAGTATTCACTTACCTTATTGGTAAACTCTATCTCACGAACTGTTTCACTACTTTCTAATAAAGCAACAATAGCTTTTGTCTGCTGATCTAAGGATTCAGCAGATGTGGCTCTGGTTTCTATTAAGAGAGTACATACATCAGCATGTAATCCTTTTAAGTAGGTAGGCATCCCCTCTTCGTTTTCAACACTTTTTAATGCAATTCTATCCATAAGTTCAACCGCATCAACTTTTACGTAGTTTGATAGTTTAAGTTTTTCAACTGCCATACAAGCTTCTTTTGTATCTTTAAAAAATACTAAAGCGCTTGCTTTAAAGGCATGATCTTCAACGGTATAATAAGTAATTTCTTGGATGAAGGCCAGTGTACCTTCACTTCCAATAATAAGATGTTGAAGTACTTCAAAAGCATCATCAAAATCTACAAGAGCATTAAGACTGTATCCACAGGTATTTTTGATTTTAAATTTTTTAGTAATCTTTGAACTTAAAGCTTCATCTTTTTTGACCTCTTTAGCATATGAATCCAGTTCACTCATAAACCCCTTGTGTGTATGTAAAAAAGCTTCTTTACTTTTTTTACAGGAGGTATCTAAAAGACTCCCATCATAAAAAACAATCTTCATACTTTTTAGCGTTTTGTAGGAGTTTTGAGCCACACCACAACACATTCCACTTGCATTATTTGCAGCAATCCCACCAATCATAGCTGCATTAATGGAAGCTGGATCTGGACCTATTTTTTTCCCAAAGGGAGCTAAAATACTATTGGCTTGGGCGCCAGTTATTGCAGGTTCTAGAGTAATCAATGATTTATCAGAAGACACACTAGCTTTATTCCAAGTTCGAGCAGTTACTACTAAAATAGAATCTGAAATGGCTTGACCAGAAAGGGAAGTTCCTGCAGCTCTAAAAGTAACAGCCAGATTTAGTTTTGAAGCCAGTTGTAAAATACGCTGAACTTGGGATGGGTTTTGAGCGTTGATGACCATTTTTGGAATCAACCTATAAAATGAGGCATCAGTTCCGTATGTTAATGTGTGTATTTTATCTGTGTGTATGAATTTTTTTGAAATAGTGTTTACTATCTCAGCATAAAACTTTTTATAGTTTCCTTGTAACATGGTAGTATCCTTTTAATTTTTTTGTTTAAATTATAGGAGTACTGTTATTCTCGTCTAGGAATGGTATATATTTTATCGTTGGCCACATCAATAAAAAAAGACATTCGGTCACAAGTTTTAAAAATTAAACTTTGAATATTGGCACTGATTTGGATTAATTTTTTCATTGTGGTCTCCTTTTAAAATATATGTATAGAGTTGATAATAAATTATTCTATAAAACATATATGATATAGGTATGATAATAGTAAAAAAGAGATGAGAATAAAAGGCTGTGCCTTTTATTCTCACATAATTGAGCTTATTCTAGGAATGAAGACATTCCGAAAAACTCTGGATAAAAAGCGACAATACATAAAACAATAATTTGTATTGCAATAAATGGCATTACCCCTTTATAAATTTGCATGGTTTTAACACTTGCAGGTGCGACCCCTTTGAGATAGAATAAACTAAACCCAAATGGAGGTGTTAAAAATGATGTTTGTAAGTTCATAGCAATAAGAATCGCAAACCATACAGGATTAATTCCTAAAGCTTCAGAAATAGGGATTAATATTGGAACAATAATATATGAGATCTCAACGAAGTCAATAAAAAATCCAAGTACTAAAATAGCCAACATAGTGAAGATTATGAATCCCCATTTATCATCACCAGGTAAGTTTGTTAAGAAATGCTCAACAATTTCTTCTCCACCTGTATATGAAAATACCATAGAGAATGCAGTTGCTCCAATTAAAATACCAAATACCATTGAAGTAATTTTTACTGATTCTAATGCTGCATCTTTTACCATTTTGATTTCAAATGTTTTGTAAACAAGCGCAAGACCAATTGCACCTAAACATCCAACAGCTGAAGATTCTGTGGGCGTTGCAACACCAGCAAAAATAGAACCCAATACCAATAGAATTAGTGTTAATGAAGGTATGATATCAATTAAAGCACGGATAACTTGTTTCTTTTTTGAACCTCGACTTGGATCTGCAGGAATTGCAGGAGCCATTATTGGATTAAAATAAGCAACAATCAAGATATACAAAATATATGCACCAACAAGCATAAGCCCTGGCCAAACAGCAGATTTAAATAAATCCCCAACAGGAACTTGAAATACATCTCCTAAAATAATTAATACAATAGAAGGAGGAATAATCTGTCCCAATGTCCCAGAAGCACAGATGGTACCAGTTGCAAGTTGAGCATTATATTTATACTTTAACATAACAGGGAGTGAAATAACTCCCATAGCAACCACTGAAGCACCAACAACACCAGTTGACGCTGCTAGTAGTGAACCAACCAAAACAGTTGATATGGCAATTCCACCTCTGATTTCTCCAAACAAGAATCCCATAGACTCTAAAAGTCGTTCAGCTAAACCAGTTTTTTGTAAAACAATTCCCATAAAAATAAACATAGGTATTGCCATCAAAATTGTATTTTGCTGAATAGCAAAGATTCTAAAAGGCATGTAATCAAACATAGCCACACCCTCAGTTAGACCTTCAGCAAGTCCAGCCATAAAACCAGCATCAAAACCACCCATAGAATGAATTTCAACAATACCAGCTATTAGTCCAAAAAAGACTGAAACAGCAGCAAAAGTAAAGGCAACAGGAAACCCAATTAGCAGCATAAACAATGCTGCAAAAAACATTATTATACCAATCATTTTGAATCTCCTTTTTCATCAATATCAATCACGTGATGTTTGTGCTCTTCTAATTCACTTTTTAAGTCATTTATTTCTGCTTCTAAACCTGAGTTCTCCATTGGATGTAATCCCAAATATACATTTAAATTTTTGAGGAAAAAACCACAATTGGTGATAATGATTAGTAAAAAGGATAATGGAATCATCGCTTTTACAATCCAGCGATAATGTAATCCACCTGGATCGCCACTGATTTCCATCGATTCATAAGCTTCTACAGCATTACCAATTGAGCTTAATCCAATAAGTACTGCAAATGGCAAAATAAAGATAAGTGAACCAAGCATATTAATCGTCGCTTTTTTCTTTGGAGTTAATCTGTCATAAATTAAGTCAACTCTAACGTGTGCATCTTCTTTAAGCGTATATGCAACTCCGAGTAAGATGATCACTGAAAACAAATGCCATTCCATTTCTTGCATAGCAATACTTCCACTTCTGAAAAAATATCTCATGATAACATCATAAAATACATTTAAAATCATTAATACCATTGCAATGGCAGTGATAATTCCAATAAAATTCGCGAATTTATCAAATCCGCGTTCAAGTTTTAGTAACATGAAGTTCCTTTAGATTGTTGGTAACTAAATACCAAATTAAATAATTGGTATAAGACAGAGTACAATTTTTTGTCTTTTTGATTCTTTAATTGTAACAAACTGGTATGAGATATTAATGATATTTTTGTGACATTAAGTTAATAGAAGTTAAGAAATATATCTATGCTGGTACCATTTGGATTACAAGTTTAAGTTTTTGGATAGAGTTGATGAGGGTGAATCCCCTATAGAAAGGGGATTCAATAATATTATTCAATATTATCTTGTAAGTACTTATAGTCAGACATTTTAGTCCAAGCTCTAGCTTTCTTTTGGAACGCAGCTTGAGAATCTAAAATTTCTTTTAACAAAGGTTGACCTTTTGTTTTTTCAATAATTAATCTTGCATTTGTTTCTTGTAATGCTTTGATTACTGATTTAGGCATAGTTTTGATTTTGATATTTGGATAATCTTTTTCAATTTTTGACCAAGCTTCAGCACTCATTGCATAGTTTTGAACATAGTTATCATATGCAGTTAATTTAATAGCTGACATTAAAATCTCTTGTAAATCTTTAGGTAACTTGTTAAATTTCTTTTCATTTACTAAGTACTGTAAATCTGTACCTGGTTCGTGCC
>Ga0209081_1001486_pt1 | contig 13976 bp, 12 predicted proteins | sample GOMGulsemesocosm_4_FD_184636 | JGI IMG/M metagenome (GOLD analysis project Ga0209081, IMG submission 184636) | Methane-oxidizing microbial communities from mesocosms in the Gulf of Mexico - GOM15B Gulf of Mexico (SPAdes) (version 2) | ecosystem: Environmental > Aquatic > Marine > Cold seeps... | reverse complement strand
ATTACCTTTAATTAAACAGGACACCCCTTAATGTTACATTGGTTAGCTGAATATTTAACCCAATATTATAGTGCGTTTAATGTCTTTTCTTACCTGACATTCCGTGCCATTTTGAGTACGTTAACGGCACTTATTCTTTCACTATACTTTGGCCCTAAGTTAATTCGCTATTTACAAAAAATGCAAATAGGTCAAACAATCCGTGATGATGGACCTAAAAGTCACTTATCTAAATCAGGCACACCAACCATGGGCGGAATTTTAATCCTTGCGTCTATTGTGGTTAGTATTCTACTTTGGACAAACTTGAGTAACGTCTATGTTTGGGTTGTTCTCTTTGTCGTGGTGAGCTTTGGTCTCATTGGTTTTGTAGATGATTATAGAAAAGTCATTCGTAAAGATTCAAACGGGCTTATTGCTCGATGGAAGTACTTTTGGCAAACGGTGGCAGGTTTAACGACAGCAATATTTTTGTATCAAATATCTCACCCTGAGCAAACTTTTTTACTGATCCCCTTTATTAAAGATGTTATGCCGCAATTGGGCGTGTTTTATATTGTCATGACTTATTTCGTTATTGTCGGCACGAGTAATGCGGTTAACTTAACCGATGGTTTAGACGGCTTAGCCATAGTACCCACCATTATGGTTGCAGGGGCTTTAGCAATATTTGCCTATGTAACGGGCAACGTTAATTTTGCCAGCTATTTGAATATTCCTTATATCTCTATGACCAGTGAGTTAGTTGTTGTTTGTACAGCAATAGTTGGCGCAGGTTTAGGCTTTTTATGGTTCAACACTTACCCTGCACAAGTCTTTATGGGAGATGTTGGTTCACTAGCTCTAGGGGCTGCTCTTGGCGTTATTGCCGTATTAGTTAGACAAGAATTAGTATTATTTATTATGGGTGGCGTTTTTGTAATAGAAACAGTGTCAGTTATTTTACAAGTTGGATCGTACAAAATGCGCGGTCAACGTATTTTCCGTATGGCACCCATTCATCATCATTATGAATTAAAAGGTTGGCCAGAGCCTAGAGTTATTGTGCGTTTTTGGATTATTTCAATAATTTTAGTACTTATTGGTTTGGCAACATTGAAATTGAGATAGTGAAGTGTAAGTGATAAGTGTAAGTGATAAGTGACGAATTAAAAGTAACGTAATATGACATTATTAACAGAATTAAAAAACAAACAAATACTTGTGTTAGGCGCTGGGCTAACAGGGCTATCCTGTGCGCGCTTTTTAGCAGCGCAAGGTTTGTGTTTTGCTGTTAATGACTCCCGTATAAAACCTTTTACAAGCGATTATAATGAATTGCAGTTTAGAGATGAGTTTAAGCACGTTACTTTATCGTTGGGTCAATGGGATTGTGCCTTAATTGCTAACGCTGACGTGATCTTAATAAGCCCCGGTATTGATAGCTCAATTGCAGAAATAGCAACATTCATTCAAGATGACTGCCAAGTAATAGGTGATGTTGAGTTGTTTTGTCAACTTAACAACCATCGTATTAACCCTATTGCCATACTGGCAGTAACAGGTTCAAATGGAAAATCCACAGTCGTTTCTTTAGTTCATTATTTAGCAAAAACACTAGGCGTTAATGCCCAACTTGGCGGTAATATTGGTCAGCCAGTATTAGACTTGTTTACTCAATTGCATGAAAGTGAATCAACTCAGCCTCAGCATAGCACCACAAAGGCTTTACCTGAGTTGCTTATTGTTGAGTTATCGAGTTTTCAACTAGAAACATTGAAAAGTATGCAGGCTATTGCCACAACAGTCTTAAATGTTAGTGATGATCATTTAGACCGTCATCAAACAATGGTTAATTATCAAACGATTAAACAAAGTATTTATCAACAAGGTAAGTTAGCGATAACTAACCGTGATGATATTGCAACCAATGTTCTTAATAAGAATCAGTCACAACTTTCGTTTGGCTCTGATAGCCCTGATGATAATCAATTTGGTATCAGAGTAGTCAATAACAGTGCTTATTTAGCCTTTGGTGCAGAAAACCTTATTGCATTAGACAAGCTACCCTTGGCAGGTATGCACAATGCACTCAATTATTTAGCCGCATTAGCTTTAGGGCATAGCGCAGGTTGGTCGTTGACCGCCATGGTGAATAATCTTACTGGGTTTACAGGTTTAGCCCATCGGTGTCAGCGAATTAATAGCAAAGACGGTATCACTTGGATTAATGATTCAAAAGCGACCAATGTTGGTGCAACGTTAGCGGCTATTAATGGTTTAGCGAGAACAATGTCAGCAAAGCAGCGCTTAATTCTTATCGCGGGTGGTGATGGAAAAGGTGCTGATTTTACACCATTAACGGAGCCACTAGCACAATATGTTAATCAGGTTATTACCTTAGGTAAAGATAGTGACAATATTGCGCGGTTAGTTAATAAAAAAAGCAAATTACAACAAGTAAGTAGTTTAATTCAGGCCGTACAGTTTGCTCAATCGAATGCAAAAGCAGGAGACATCGTTTTATTATCACCTGCCTGTGCCAGTTTAGACATGTTTAAAAACTTTGTTGACCGTGGAAACCAGTTTATTGCCGCAGTAGAAAACTTAACTGAGGTGAAAGCATGAACACCTCAACGGCACAAATAAAATCGCCATTAACAGTGCTTAAAACCCTAGTTGCTAATATTGGTAACAAGATCGCTAATAAAACATCAAAAATTTTTAATGCCGATACGAAAAGCACTAATCAAAGCTACGCGGTATTTGATCGAAGTTTTGTTATTTTAGCATTCAGCATGTACATGATAGGGTTGATCATGGTGGCTAGTTCATCAATGCCCGTAGCAGAACGCTTATTTAATAACCCTTTTCACTTTGTTATTCGCCATGCTATTTATATTGTTTTGAGTTTAGCGGTTGCAGGGTTTACTTTACAAATTCCTATGTCGTGGTGGCAAAAAAATAGCAGTTATTTATTACTTTTCGCTATTACGCTTTTAGTGACCGTATTATTGATTGGTCGTGCAGTTAATGGCTCAACACGTTGGATTGTTTTAGGGCCTATTACAGTACAAGCGGCAGAGCCAGCGAAGTTATTTTTCTTTTGTTATTTATCTGCTTATTTAGTACGGCGTCGTGAACAAGTGCTGGAAGATTGGCGAGGTTTTGCTAAGCCATTAGCCGTGTTTGGTGTTTTGGCAGCTTTATTACTGTATCAACCTGATTTAGGCACTATTATTGTTATGTTTGTTACTACTTTTGGTTTGTTATTTTTAGCAGGGGCAAAGTTGTGGCAGTTTATTGGTTTAGCTTCTGTAGGTGTGTTTTTACTATTTATGTTAGCGATATTTGAGCCTTATCGTCTGCGTCGGATCACTAGTTTTTTAGATCCATGGCAAGATCCCTTTGGCAGTGGTTACCAGTTAACACAATCACTGATGGCGTATGGTCGAGGTGAACTTTTTGGCCAAGGTCTTGGTAATAGCATTCAAAAGTTAGAATATTTACCCGAAGCTCATACCGACTTTGTTATGGCGGTATTGGCTGAAGAGTTTGGTTTTGTTGGTGTTTCAGTTATTTTACTCTTAAGTATGATACTGGTTTATAAGGCACTTATGCTTGGTCGAAAAGCGTTGGCGAAAGATAAATTTTTTGAAGGTTTTTTTGCGTATGCTATTGGTATTTGGATGTGCTTTCAAACGGCTGTCAATATTGGTGCTAGTGAAGGTGTTGTGCCAACCAAAGGTCTAACAATGCCCTTAATCAGCTATGGTGGTAGTTCAATGATTATTATGACTATTGCGGTAGTGGTATTAATTCGTATTGATCATGAACTACGCATGCAAAGCATTCAAGCGACGTCTTCAAAAAAACGAGGACAGAAATCATGACAAAGCATCTAAATGCACCTACTTTATTAGTGATGGCAGGAGGAACGGGAGGGCATATTTTTCCAGGACTTGCGGTCGCTGATTTATTAAAAGAACAAGGTTGGAAAATACACTGGTTAGGTACTCCTGATCGAATGGAAGCTAATTTAGTGCCAGAGCATGGTTATGATATTTCATTCATTAATATCAGTGGGTTGCGTCATAAAGGCATAATGTCATGGTTAAAACTACCCTTTAAATTACTGAATTCGCTACGTCAAGGACTTAAAGTCATCAAGGTAATCAAGCCTGATGTTGTTTTAGGCATGGGGGGCTATGCCAGTGGCCCAGGTGGTTTAGCGGCATGGTTAATGAAAAAACCTTTAGTGGTTCATGAGCAAAATGCAGCAGCGGGTTTAACCAATAGACTGTTGAGTCGTATTGCTAGCAAAGTTTGTTGTGCATTTCCTAATGCCTTTGACCCAAAAATAAAGGCACAAGTGGTCGGTAACCCTTTAAGAGCAAGTATTATCGAGCAAACTCTACATACTAATGAACAGCATACGATTAAAGCTAGTCATAATATATTAGTTGTCGGTGGCAGTTTAGGCGCACAAGTATTAAACCAAATTGTACCGATGAGTTATATGCAGCTGGTAAAAAAACAAGCGCAATCAAAAGACCAAACAAAAGACCAAACAAAAGAAAGTGTACTGCCTATTCATATTTGGCACCAAACAGGTAAGGGCAAACAAGAACAAGTGCTATCGGCCTATAACCAAGGCCAGTTTAGCAATGAACAAGTAAGAGTCACTGAATTTATTACCGATATCGCTAGTGCTTATCAATGGGCGGATATTGTTATCTGTCGCGCTGGTGCTTTAACCGTTTCTGAATTAGCGATGGCGGCAAAACCTGCTATTTTTGTCCCTTTACCACACGCGGTAGATGATCATCAAACTAAGAATGCTCAGTATTTAGTGGCGCGTGGTGGTGCAATAGTCATAAAGCAAAAAGAATTCACGAGTGATGGCTTAGCAAAAAAGCTAAAGGATCTCTTTAATGATAAACAAGATGATAAACCCATTTTAAATATTATGGCGCAAGCGGCTTATGCTGCAGCTGACGTCAATGCAACCAGTAAAGTTGCACAAATTTGCCAACAATTAATACCTGATAGCAAACAGAAACAAATGTTGAGCTAAAACAGAGTTAGAATGGAATTAAAGTAGAGTAATACTATGAATCAAACAATAAGAAAAAAAAGCATCACTAGTTTAACAAAAGTGCCAGAAATGCGCCGTGTTAAACAAATCCATTTTGTCGGCATTGGCGGTGCGGGTATGAGTGGTATTGCTGAAGTGTTACTGAATGAAGGTTATCAAATATCAGGTTCGGATATTGGTAAAAACCAAGTAGTAAAAAGACTCATAAAGCTTGGTGCCACAGTTTATATAGGTCATGCGAGTGACAATATTATTGGTGCTAGTGTTATTGTTGTCTCTACCGCTATAGATAAAGATAATCCTGAACTGCTTGCCGCAAAAATCGCCCGTACTCCTATAGTTCGTCGTGCTGAAATGCTTGCTGAATTAATGCGCTTTCGTCATGGTATAGCCATAGCGGGAACCCACGGTAAAACGACGACGACTAGCTTGATAGCCAGTATTTTTGCTCAAGGGCAGTTAGATCCCACTTTTGTTATTGGCGGCTTACTTAACAGTGCAGGTACCAATGCACGTTTAGGTAGTAGCCGTTATTTAGTTGCTGAAGCCGATGAAAGTGACGCCTCATTTTTACACTTACAGCCGATGGTATCAGTGATCACCAATATTGATGCTGATCACATGGAAACCTATCAAGGTGACTTTGAAAAGCTTAAAGACACCTACATTGAATTTTTACATAACTTACCTTTTTATGGTTTAGCGGTGGTCTGTATTGACAACCCTGTAGTACGTGAATTATTACCGCGTATTAGTCGTCAAATAATCACTTATGGCTTTTCAGAAGATGCCGATGTTCGTGCAGTAAACTATCAACAAGATGGTGGTGTCAGCTATTTTACCGTTGAAATAAAAGGTCAGCCGCCATTGGATATGAGTGTTAACTTACCAGGGCAGCACAATGTTTTAAATGCGCTTGCTGGCGTGGCCGTGGCTAAAGATGAAGGAATTGATGATGAGTCTATTTGCCAAGCATTAACTGAATTTGCTGGTATTGGTCGTCGTTTTGAACAATTAGCTGATTTAAGTACTAGTGAGGGTAATATGGTATTGGTGGATGATTATGGTCATCACCCAAGTGAAGTCAAAGCGACTATTTTAGCAATGCGCACAGGTTGGCCTGATAAACGCTTAGTTATGGTTTTTCAACCGCATCGTTATTCACGTACTCGTGATCTTTATGAAGATTTTGTTGAAGTACTGTCAGAAGTAGACTGCTTATTTTTACTCGATGTTTATGCCGCAGGTGAAGTACCCGTACCATCGGCAGACAGTAAAAGTTTAGCACGTTCAATTCGTCAACGGGGTCAAATTGAGCCAGTGTATGTTAGCGATGTTGATAAACTCGCCGAGCTTTTAGCCGTGCAATTACAAGATAATGACATGGTGATCACACAAGGTGCGGGCAATATAGGCACGGTGGCAAGAAATTTATCTAACAATGAATTATTACAAGTGTCTAAGGGATAATAAGGGATAATAAGAGGTAATGATGAATACTGCTGAGATAAAAAAACAACCCATAGCCGTACTATACGGTGGTAACTCTGCCGAACGTGAAATCTCGCTAAATTCTGGTAAGGCGGTTGCGCAAGGGTTAGAACAAGCAGGTTTTAATGTTGTCTTGATAGACACCAAAGAACAGCCATTAATCGACTTAGTTACACAAAATATTAAACGAGTTTTTATCGCTTTGCATGGGCGTGGCGGAGAAGACGGCTGTTTACAAGGGGCGCTAGAGTCATTAGGGATCGCATACACAGGTTCAAATGTTCTAGGCTCAGCATTATCCATGGATAAAGTGCGCAGTAAACAAATTTTCAAAGCCTGTGGCCTACCAACAGCAGCCTTTGCTGTGGTAACAAAAGCTGAATTTACTAAGCTTGATATTACTCAATTACTTAGTGATTTAGGTGGGAAAGTAATGGTTAAGCCAGCCCATGAAGGTTCTAGTATTGGCATGGCAATGGCTGATACATGCGACAAGCTGCATAAAGCGCTTGAAAAAGCCTTTTGTTTTGATGGTGATGTTTTACTAGAAGCATGGATTGATGGCCCCGAGTATACCGTTGCAATACTCGGTGATGAAGCGCTTCCTGCTATCCACATGGAAACACCCCATGAATTTTATGATTACGAAGCTAAGTATCAATCAACAAGTACCCAATATCATTGCCCTTGTGGTTTACCCGCAGAGCATGAAGCGAAAATTAAAGCCTTATCTTTAAAAGCATTTAAAGCAACCGGTGCAAGTGGTTGGGGTCGAGTTGATTTAATGCAAAATAGCCAAGGTGAATGGCAGTTATTAGAAGTGAATACTGTGCCAGGTATGACACAAACGTCATTAGTACCTAAAGCCGCAAAAGTATATGGCTTAACCTTTAATGAATTAGTTGAGCGCATTGTGCTACTGAGTTTTTAATATTTAACATGCCTATGCAGATAGCTCAGGTTTCAATGTAGGTCGGGCTTTAGCCCGTCACTTTGACGGCATAAATACCGACCTACAGGGAATATAACGCACATTTTATAGTGCTGCTGAGTGAAGTACATAGCCATGATATTTAATAATCAATTTGTAGTATTGAATTTGTAGGAGCGGCTTAAGCCGCAAATAATTAAATGACAAATAAGCACCTAACAGAGCAAAACTCAGAGCAAAACTCAGAACAAAATAGGCAATCCCTAGCTTTTGGCTTTGGTTTAGTATTTTTTGTTGCCGTGCTTATAAGCTTAATTAATGCCGCTTGGTGGTTATCACAACAAGTGTTTGGTCAAGAAAGATCACCGGTTAATTCAATAGTGATTAGTGGGGAAATGCCTTACACCCAACGAAATGATGTTTTAGCCGCCATAACTAATATAGATCTTGGCAATTTTTTTGAAGTTGATGTTAATGACATACAAGCGCAAGTATCCGCTTTACCGTGGGTTTACTCGGTGTCAGTTAGAAAGCAATGGCCAGATGAAGTTAAAATTTACGTTGTTGATCAAACGCCAATAGCGCTATGGAATGGTGATTTTTTATTAAATCAATTTGGCAAAGCCTTTCAAGCTGATACGCGCAGACTGAATCAAGCGTTACCACAGTTTTTTGGTCCAGAAGGAAGTGAACTATTAGCGCTAGAAAACTATAGAAACTTAAATGATTTACTTGAGTTTAGTCACTTAGCCATTGATGAACTAGTGTTGAGCGAACGCTTCTCATGGCAACTGGTATTAAATGATGGCGTTATGCTTAATTTAGGACGTGAAGAAAGGGTTGAACGCATTCAGCTATTTATGGATGTATATCCGTTAATAAAATCATATTTAAAGCAAAATACAGACCAAAAAACAAAGCAAAAAAACTTAAGTAAAAAAAACAGCAAAAAACAGCATAAACTAGCAGTGGATTATATCGATTTACGTTATGATACAGGGCTGGCAGTTGGTTGGAAGTCAGTGGAAAAATTAACGCCTAAAAAAGCGCCTGAATTGTCGTAAAAAGCAGCTATAACAGCTGTAATGCTTATAAATAGATAAGAAAACCTAGTGACAGAAATGAAAATAATTCACACAGCGAAAATAATGAAGAAAGAGCTTACCTTAAATGCCTAAAGTTACTGAAAGAAATTTAGTGGTTGGATTAGATATCGGTACATCTAAAATTTCCGTTGCCGTTGGAGAGATCACTCCAGATAATCAATTAAGTATTGTTGGTGTGGGCAATCAACCAGCCCGAGGTATGGACAAAGGCGGGGTAAACGACCTTAATTTAGTTATTCAGTCTATCCAACGCGCGATTAATGAAGCGGAATTAATGGCTGACTGTCAAATCAGCTCCATTTATTTAGGTATTTCTGGCAAACATATAAACTGCCAAAATGAAAATGGCATGGTGCCAATTAACGATAAAGAAGTAACCCAAGAAGACGTTGATAACGTTATACATACCGCGCGTTCTGTGCCTATTGCAGCCGAACGTCGCATGCTGCATGTGTTACCTCAAGAATACAGTATTGACTGTCAAGACGGTATCAAAAGCCCTATCGGTATGTCGGGTGTACGCATGGAAGCCAAAGTTCATATTATTACTTGTGCTAATGATATGGCAAAAAATTTAGTAAAATGTGTTGAACGCTGTAATTTAAGTGCAGATCAATTAATTTTTTCTGCACTTGCTTCAAGTTATTCGATATTAACCGATGACGAAAAAGAGCTAGGTATTTGTGTTGTCGATATGGGTGCTGGCACCATGGATATATCAATTTTTACCGGAAGTGCATTAAGACATACGGCAGTTATCCCTGTTGCAGGCAATCAAGTAACTAGTGATATCGCCAAAATATTTCGTACCCCATTAAGCCATGCTGAAGATATTAAAGTGCAATATGCTTGTGCATTAAAGCAGCTAGTTAGTATGGAAGAAAGTATTGAAGTACCCAGTGTGGGTGGTCGTCCAGCACGCAGTATGTCACGTCATACCTTATCGGAAGTGGTAGAGCCAAGATATCTTGAATTATTTGAACTTATTCAAGATGAGGTTAGAGCGGCAGGTTTAGAAGATCAAATTGCAGCAGGTTATGTACTCACTGGTGGTACGGCAAAAATGGAAGGTGTGGTTGAATTTGCTGAAGAAGTATTTCAAATGCCAGTACGTATTGCCAAACCCTTAGCAGTACAAGGTTTAAAAGAATATGTTGACGATGCAAGTTACGCCACAGTTGTGGGTTTATTGCATTATGGTTTACAAGCTCATGAATCAGGTACGCAAGAAAGAAATAAAACCGAAGGTGTAAAGGACTTATGGTCACGCCTTCATGCTTGGTTCAAAGGTGAATTTTAGTTTTATACCTAACTTATTATAATCAACTTAGTCAATTTAGTCAGGTTGAAGTGGTTTTGGTATAAATTAAAATAAATTTTTTAAGTTGGGTATTAGCCTGACAAATTTAGTTAAAACGGGGAGAAAAAGATGTTTGAATTAATGGAAGATCATAAAGAAGAGGCAGTCATCAAGGTCATAGGTGTTGGTGGCGGTGGCGGTAATGCGGTTGAGCACATGGTCATTGAAACCATTGAAGGCGTTGAATTTATTACCGCTAACACTGACTCTCAGGCGCTACGTAACTCATCAGCAAATGTTACTTTGCAAATAGGCTCTGAGGTTACTAAAGGTCTTGGTGCTGGCGCTAACCCTAACATCGGTCGTCAAGCGGCTGAAGAAGATAGAGAGCAAATTGCACAAACCTTACAGGGTGCTGACATGGTCTTTATTGCTGCTGGTATGGGTGGTGGTACAGGTACAGGAGCCGCGCCTGTTGTTGCTGAAATTGCTAAAGAAATGGGTATTTTAACGGTGGCAGTAGTCACTAAACCATTTCCTTTTGAAGGTAAAAAACGTATGAGCTATGCCGATCAAGGCATTGAAGCCTTAGCAAAAAGCGTTGACTCATTAATTACCATTCCTAATGAAAAATTATTAAAAGTACTTGGCCCTAGCACCAGCTTATTAGACGCGTTTAAAGCAGCGAATGACGTTTTACTAGGTGCAGTACAAGGAATTGCTGAACTCATTACTCGTCCCGGTATCATCAATGTCGATTTTGCAGATGTGCGCACAGTTATGTCTGAAATGGGTACTGCCATGATGGGCTCTGGTGTTGCATCAGGTGAAGATAGAGCAGAAGAAGCCGCAGAAGCCGCAATATCTAGTCCTTTACTTGAAGATATTGATTTAGCTGGCGCTCGTGGAATTTTGGTCAATATTACTGCAGGTCTGGATATTAGCATTAACGAATTTGACATAGTGGGTAATGCGGTAAAAGCCTTTGCCAGTGAAAATGCCACCGTGGTTGTTGGCGTAGTGCTTGATCCTGAAATGACAGATGAATTACGAGTAACCGTCGTTGCTACAGGTATAGGCGCTGAAAGCAAGCCAGATATCACCCTTGTTAATCCAACGCCAATGGTTGAATCAAGAGTTGTTGGTGGTGATTATACGCCGGCTGCAATGCCACAAGCTGAAATGAGTGCTGAGCCAATATCAATGACTGACAGCAATGTACAAAAAGTTGCTCATGCTGATCTAGATAACTATTTAGATATTCCAGCATTTTTACGTAAGCAAGCTGACTAGTCACTAAATAGTGCTAGAGCTGTTAGAACTACAGGGTATATCGGCATCTTATAGTGTCATTTAATGCACTAGTTCATGATGCATTATCACGTGTATTTTGATTTTATTAGCCATTTTTGTTATATTATGCGTCCGCCTAAATTGGCAGGTAGCAATAAATAGACTCACAGCTAAACAAATAAAAAAAACGAGGCTAATATGATTAAGCAACGTACACTAAAAGCAAATATTTCAACCGTAGGTGTTGGATTACATAAAGGTGAAAAAGTACAGGTTACTCTCCGGCCTGCACCAATAAACACTGGTATTGTATTTCGCCGCATAGATCTTGACCCCGTGGTTGAAATCAAAGCAACGCCTGATGCTGTCGGTGAAACCACTTTATGTACCTGTTTAGTTAATGACCAGCAAGTTAAAATATCTACTGTTGAGCACTTATTATCAGCAGTAGCAGGTTTAGGTATTGATAACTTAATTATTGATATTGACGCACCTGAAATCCCCATTATGGATGGTAGCGCCTTACCTTTTGTTTATTTAATTCAATCAGTGGGTGTTGAAAACCAAAATGCACCTAAACGTTTTATTCGCATAAAAAAAGCTATTCGTGTTGAAGAAGGCGATAAATGGGCAGAATTGCTGCCTTATGATGGCTTTCGAGTAAACTTTGCTATTGAATTTGACCACCCCGTAATTGCAACTACCTGTCAAACCATGAGCATGGACTTTTCTAGCTGTTCTTTTATTAAAGAAATAAGCCGTGCCCGTACTTTTGGTTTTATGAAAGATATTGAGTTTCTCCGTTCTCATAATCTTGCTTTAGGGGGTAGTTTAGAGAATGCTATCGTACTTGATGACTACCGTATGCTAAACAAAAATGAATTACGTTATGATGATGAATTTGTAAAACATAAAATTTTAGATGCTATTGGCGATCTCTATATGGGCAACGCGAGTATTTTAGGTGAGTTTAATGCATTTAAGTCAGGGCATGGTTTAAACAACATGTTATTAAGAGAAGTCTTTAAACAAAAAGACTCTTGGGAATGGGTAACTTATGAACAAGATAATGCACCTGCTCCCATTGAGTATCAAGAAGCTAGCGCCAATGCGTTTTAATAAACGCCTTGTAAAAGCTTTAATTACAAAACCTTTGTAGGTTGACCTAAACTAAGTGAGATCCAATAATGCTTAATATGACTCATTGTTGAACCTCATTTTATTCATGATGCCCTACAACTGAAAGCTTAATCTACATTGATTCTGCTATTGATATCCTCTCTACAATTTTCCACCTTGAGCACTCTCTGCAAGTTTTAACAATTTCTCCTTTAAACCTTTTGGCGCATTTTCTGCAACCTCTAATAAATGTTTAGCCGTACTTACTGATATTCTCCTAGCGGGTATTGCTTTAGTTTTTCTAGCGTAGCTAACTTTTTTTGCGGCTTGCTGATAACCATAAGGATTAATTTTTATTTCAATTTTAGTAAACTTTCCTTGTGTTTGTTCATCGAGAGAGCGACCAATATTATTACGCTCAAACTGAAGTCTTTGTCCCCATACAGACGACTTAACTTCAATCACCAAAGTATTATTAACAAAATTACTAATATTAAGCGCATCTTCTGGTAGATCAGGGCATATTTGTCGTACAATGTTGCACAATTGGCTCAAAGAGTTGGTTTTTTCTTTGATTTGTGCCAAAGTGCCTGTCGTCGAATTGAATAGCGTTGACATATCTTTGGGAGCTTTAGGTCTGCGAGCCATAAGAAAAAACCAGATTATTTGTTTATTTTATAGGAGAGGATTTACCCCCGAGCAATAAGTATGAGTTTAACACTACTATACCGTGGAAAGAACGTAAGATTTTCAATGCAGTTGAATAAGTTTCACTGGCTTTCTGCTGTGTTAATTTTCGCCTTTATTTCTGGCGGCATTATACACTTAATGCTTTCATCAAGCGATAAACCTACAGATACAAGCCAATACTTATCTGAAAACACACTCGCGCCAACTAAACTTATTACCTTAAAAAAACAGCAACTTACCGCATTAACAATCAAATTAGCTGAATTACAATCGCAAGTATTACGGTTAAATGCTTTAGGTGATCGTTTAGCCGACAATGCCAATATTCCCGAGCAAGAATTTAACTTCCAACAATTACCACCCATTGGCGGGGTATCAGCAACTAACAGTAAGACAGTACAAAAATCATTTGCGCAATTGCTAAAGGAAACATCCAACTTAGAAGCTTCATTAAAACATGAAGAAAATCAGCTGCACATGCTTGAATCTTTGAACTTAGGCCACCATATAGAAAATACTCGTTATTTATCTGGTCGGCCAATTAGTAAAGGCTGGTTATCCTCTTATTATGGTTTGAGAAAAGACCCTTTTAATGGCAAACCAGCAATGCATAAAGGTATAGACTTTGCAGGTAAAGAAGATAGCGCTATCATAGCAACGGCTTCGGGCGTAGTTAGTTGGGCAAATAGTCGGTATGGTTACGGGCAATTAATAGAAATTAACCACGGCGATGGTTTAAAAACGCGTTATGGACATAATAAAAAAATATTAGTTAATGTTGGTGATGTTGTTACTAAAGGGCAAATAATAGCTCGAATGGGCAGTACAGGGCGCTCAACTGGCTCCCATGTACACTATGAAATTTTGCATAATAACAAACAAATAAACCCACTTAAGTTTGTGTATCGTAAAGCGAAGTAAAAGTTTGTGTGTCGTAAATATAAATAAAAGAAAGCCAAATAAAAGAAA
>Ga0209081_1001483_pt1 | contig 13994 bp, 12 predicted proteins | sample GOMGulsemesocosm_4_FD_184636 | JGI IMG/M metagenome (GOLD analysis project Ga0209081, IMG submission 184636) | Methane-oxidizing microbial communities from mesocosms in the Gulf of Mexico - GOM15B Gulf of Mexico (SPAdes) (version 2) | ecosystem: Environmental > Aquatic > Marine > Cold seeps... | reverse complement strand
GAAATTTAAAGATTAATTGTATTAAGGAGATTTGAATGTCCCGCGTTTATAATTTTAGTGCAGGCCCAGCGGCAGTACCGCAGGAAGTGTTAGAGACGGCTCAACGAGAAATGCTTGATTGGAATGGGTCAGGTATGTCGGTCATGGAGATGAGCCATCGTGGGAAGGAATTCGTATCGATTGCTGAAAAAGCCGAGGCTGATGTTAGAGAATTAATGAATATACCTTCAAACTATAAGGTCTTATTCTTGCAAGGTGGTGCAACCACGCAATTCTCAATGGTGCCAATGAATCTATTAGGTGGCAAGAATAAAGCTTGTTACGTTAATACGGGTGCATGGTCTAAAAAAGCGATTAAAGAAGCTAAAATTCATTGTGATGTGCAAGTATCAGCCAGTTCAGAAGACGATAATTTTATGTCTATTCCGGCTCAAGACAGTTGGGATGTAGATCAAAATGCAGCTTATTTACATTACACCAGTAATGAAACTATTGGTGGCGTTGAGTTCCAAAATATTCCGGATGTAGGTGACCTTAACTTAGTCTCAGATATGTCATCTAATATCCTTTCAAGAGAAATTGATGTTAGTAAGTTCGCCGTGATTTATGCAGGCGGACAAAAGAATATGGGGCCTTCAGGCATCGCTTTAACTATCGTACGTGATGACCTAATTGGCAATGTTAAGAGCGGTACTCCGTCAATGTTGGACTATAAGAATCACGCGGATGCTGATTCAATGTTCAATACTCCTGCAACTTATAGTTGGTATTTAATGGGGTTAGTATTTGACTGGCTCAAGAAAAACGGTGGTGTTAAAGCCATTGAAGAAAGAAATATGCGTAAAGCAGCAAAGCTTTATGCTGCTATTGATGGTTCTGATTTTTACGCAAACCCTGTCGAAGTGTCTGTACGTTCACGCATGAATGTACCGTTTACTCTTGCAAACAGTGAGTTAGATGCGTTGTTTTTAAGCGAAGCAAAAGCGGCTGGCTTAGTGACGTTAAAAGGACATCGCTCAGTGGGTGGAATGCGTGCGAGTATCTATAATGCAATGCCTGAAGAAGCTATCGATGCACTAATTAGCATGATGGCTGAGTTTGAAAGAACCAAAGCATAAAATCAACTTAGAAAAAATTAAAGGTTAGAAAAATGTATAAAATTCAAACATTGAATAACATCTCAGTGAAAGGCTTGGAAAAATTCCCAAGAGACAAGTATGAAGTAGCGTCAGACCTTCAGTCACCAGATGCGTATATGTTGCGTTCATTGAAATTACACGATGCGGTTATTCCTGAAAGTGTGTTGGCTATTGGTCGTGCCGGTGCCGGAGTTAATAATATTCCTATTGAAAAAATGACTGCGCTAGGCGTTCCTGTATTCAATGCACCAGGTGCAAATGCAAATGCTGTTAAAGAACTTGTTTTAACGGGCATGTTATTAGGTTGTCGTAATATTTGCCAAGCTTGGGAAAGTGCTAAAAAGCTTGAAGGTGATGATGAGTCAATCGCTAAAGAAGTAGAGCAAATTAAAAAGAACTTTGTTGGTTTTGAATTACCTGGGCGTACTTTAGGCGTTATTGGTTTAGGCGCGATTGGTACTTCTGTAGCGAATGCTGCACAAGGCCTAGGTATGGATGTTGTTGGTTTTGATCCAGCGATCACTGTTGCACGTGCATGGCAGTTATCATCATCTATTGAGTCAGCTAATACTGTTGATGAGCTATTGTCTCGTTCAGATTTCGTGACAGTTCACGTACCTTTAAATGATGCGACTAAAGACCTAATCAATGCTAGACGTTTAGCAACGATGAATGATAATGCCATTATCTTGAACTTCTCAAGAAATGGTATTGTTAACGATGAAGACGTGGTAGCCGCTTTAGATTCAGGCAAGTTGTATGCGTATATCTGTGACTTCCCAAGTAACTTATTAAAAGATCACCCGCGCGTTATTACTTTACCTCACTTGGGCGCATCAACAGCCGAAGCAGAAGAAAATTGTGCAGTAATGATTGCTAATCAATTAAAAGACTTTCTAGAGAACGGTAATATTACCAACTCAGTTAACTTTCCAGCGGTGAAAATGCCTCGCGTGACAGGTTTCCGTTTAGCCATTGCAAACTCTAACGTGCCAAATATGGTGGGTCAGATTTCAAGCATATTGGCTGAAACAGGTCACAATATCTTAGATTTATTAAATAAATCACGTGGCGATATTGCGTACACATTGCTTGATGTTGATACTGAAGTAACGGAAGACGTTATTCAGCAAATCAAAGCGATTGAAGGCGTTTTATCTGTTAGAGCTATTTAGGACTTTATATGAGTGTTGGTAATACATTACCCGAACTAAGAGATGCTATCGACAAACTGGATAGTGAATTACTAACACTTTTTAATAAGCGCGCTAGCTTAGCAAAAGAGGTGGCGACAGTTAAAATTGCCGCTGGCGAAACCGTTGATTTTTATCGACCAGACCGTGAGGCCTCTGTTTTAAGGCGTGTACAAGATAAAAATAAAGGGCCACTGCAAGATGAGCATGTCGCACGAATTTATCGCGAATTGATGTCAGCATGTTTGGCGCTTGAAAAGCCATTAACAGTGGCATATTTAGGCCCGGCGGGTACTTTTACTCAAACAGCAGCATTGAAGCATTTTGGTCATTCAGTTAATACGCTAGAAACCACAAGTATCGCCAATGTATTTCATGCCGTGGATAATGGTGAGGCAAACTACGGTGTTGTACCGGTAGAAAATTCAACTGAGGGTGTTATTAGTCATACCTTAGATACTTTCATGAGTACCGCGTTAGAGATTTGTGGTGAAGTTGAGCTACGAATCCATCACCACCTAATGTCTAACGTTGAATCGTTACAGCAGATTAAGGTTGTGTATTCTCATCAACAATCTCTTGGTCAGTGTCGTCAATGGCTGCAGTCGCATTTACCTGATGTAGAAACAATTGCTGTGAGTAGTAATGCTGAAGCAGCAAGACTAGCCGCAGCTGAAACGGGTGCAGCTGCTATAGCAGGTGAAATGGCTGCGGAAATGTATCAGCTAACCAAACTTTCAAGCCATATTGAAGATGAGCAACATAATACAACGCGCTTTTTGGTGATTGGTAAACAACACGTGCCGGCAAGTGGTGATGATAAAACCAGCATGATGATTTCAACTAAAAATATTGCAGGTGCTTTACAGAGCGTTTTAGCGCCCTTTGCTTATGCAGGTATTAGTTTAAACAAAATTGAATCTAGGCCAACACGGCAGGGTGCTTGGGAATACGTCTTTTTTGTGGATATTGATGGGCACCAAGATGACCCAAAAGTAGCGAAAGTCTTACAAGAACTACAGCCAAATGTTAATGCATTGAAAGTATTAGGTTCTTACCCTAGAGCAGTTATTTAAATAGCTAGCGCACATTAATATAGTGAGTTATTACTATGTCTACAATAAACACACCTTGTGATTTAGCACTCGATGCGGTTAAAGCCTTATTACCGTATCAACCGGGTAAGCCTATTGATGAGTTAGAAAGGGAGCTGGGTTTAACGAATATCGTTAAGCTAGCTTCAAATGAAAACCCATTAGGCCCCAGCGAACTTGTTAAGCAAGCTATACAAAAATCCATCAATGACGTTTCTTTGTACCCAGATGGGAATGGGTTTGCATTAAAGCAAGCCTTAGCAAAGAAAAACGGTATTACGAGTGAGATGATTACCTTAGGTAATGGCTCAAATGATGTGCTAGATATTATTGCGCGGGTGTTTTTAACACAGGGGCGTGAAGCTATATTTTCAGAATATGCTTTTGTGGTGTATGCGATTGCAACTCAGGCTGTTAATGCAACCGCACGAGTTGCTAAATCTAAGCCTTTGAACTCAAGTGATGCCTATGGGCATGATTTAGAAGCGATGAGCAAGCTTGTGACGGATAAAACTGCAGTCATTTTTATTGCTAACCCAAATAACCCAACGGGTACGTGGCTGAAGCCTAGTGAATTAGAAGCATTTATTGCAAGCATACCTAAGCATATTGTCGTGGTACTGGATGAAGCTTATTGTGAATACTTAGAGCAAGAAACCGCGTTTGACTCTATGCTGTGGTTACAGCATTATCCCAATTTAATCATTACGCGGACTTTCTCAAAAGCTTACGGCTTAGCGGGCTTACGAGTTGGTTATGCTGTTAGTCAGCCCAATGTTGCTGATTTGTTAAATAGAGTTCGCCAGCCTTTTAATGTGAATTCAATTGCACTAGCTGCAGCAGAGGCAGCATTGAGTGATCAAGCCTATATTGAACAAAGCCGTGAGCTAAACCAGCAGGGTTTGCAACAGTTGGCTGATGGTTTTGAGCGACTTGGCCTGTCCTATATACCTTCTGTTGGTAACTTTATCTGCGTTGATGTTGGTGAAAAATCAGCCGATGTCTATCAAAGTTTATTGCGTGAAGGTGTAATTGTGCGACCTGTTGCAGGCTATAACATGCCAAAACACTTACGGGTATCAGTCGGCTTATACGAACAAAATATTACATTATTGCAAGCACTAGAAAAGGTTTTGCCGAGTGTTTAAAAAAATCTGCATTATCGGTGTTGGCTTAATCGGTGGTTCTATTGCAAGAGCATCTAGGCAGCATGGCTTATGTCAGGAAATTGTAGGTGTGGGGCGCCAGAAGCAAAATTTACAAAAAGCGGTTGAACTAGGTGTTATTGATCGATACGAGCTTGATATAACAAAAGCAGTTGACGGTGCAGATGCCGTTGTACTTTGCACGCCGGTAGGAACATTTGAACCAATCTTTCAGCAGTTAAAGCCTGTCTGGTCAGACAGTTGCTTGTATACCGATGCTGGAAGCACCAAGCAAAGTGTCGTTGACGCATTGACGTCTGTTTTTGATGAAGTACCGACCAACTTTGTACCTGCGCACCCTATTGCAGGTTCTGAGAATAGCGGCGTTGAAGCATCGAATGCAGAATTGTTTGTGGGCAAGCGAGCAATAATAACGGCACATGAGCAAACGGCTGCTTGGGCGAAAGAATTGTGTGAAGCTTGGTGGGAAGCAATGGGAGCTAAAGTTTCAGCAATGAGTGTTCAGCATCACGATGAAGTGTTTGCTGCCACTAGCCATTTGCCACATATTTTGGCTTATTCATTAGTTGAGCTATTAAAAAACAAGCAAGATGAACGAGAGATCTTTGAGTATGCTGCGGGTGGTTTTAAAGACTTTACACGTATAGCCTCTAGCGACCCTGAAATGTGGTCAGATATCTGCTTGGCAAATGGTTCTCAATTAGTAAAACTTATGCAAGATTTAGCGCAGATCAATCAGCAAATAGTGAGTTTGATTGAAGCAAAAGATAAACAAGGCTTACTTAATATATTCAAATCCGCTCAAGGCGCTCGGGAATATTATTTAAGCCTCCAAGAGAAGTAATTAACAATGAATACAATGATATCTAACCCGAGCAAGGGTTTAACCGGAACATTCCGTGTTCCAGGTGACAAGTCAATTTCACATCGCTCAGTTATGTTAGGCAGTTTAGCTGAAGGCATCACTGAAGTGAGTGGCTTTTTAGAGGCTGAGGATGCTTTGGCAACACTAAAAACCTTTCAGAGTATGGGGGTTGAAATTGAGCGACCAGCTAGTGGTTGTTTAAGAATACATGGAGTAGGGTTACATGGCTTGAAGAAGCCTGCTGACGACTTATATGTTGGTAATTCGGGTACGTCGATGCGTCTATTATCGGGTATCTTAGCCGGACAAAAATTTGATAGTGTATTGACGGGTGATAATTCCCTTAGCAAACGTCCAATGCGCCGAGTTTTAGACCCCTTAGCGCTGATGGGCGCACAGGTTGAAAGTACAGAAAAAGGAACCTCACCACTTAAAATAGCGGGTGGAGCACCCTTAGCAGGCATCGAATACAAAATGCCGATGGGGAGCGCGCAAGTAAAATCATGCTTACTATTAGCAGGGTTATATGCAGAAGGTACAACAACGGTTATAGAGCCAGCAGTTACTCGTGATCATACCGAACAGATGCTTCGCGGCTTTGGTTACCCAGTTAATACGCAAGGCGATACCGTTTCAATTCAAGGTGGCGGCGCATTAAAAGCAAGCAGTATTGATGTGCCTGCGGATATCTCATCCGCTGCATTTTTTCTAGTCGCAGCTTGTATTACTCCTAATTCAGATATTACCTTGGAGCATGTTGGTATTAACCCGACACGCACAGGTGTTATTGATATTCTGCAGAAAATGGGCGGCAATATTAATTTGTTAAATGAGCGTATTGTGGGTGGTGAAAAAGTAGCCGATATCCGTGTGCAAACAAGCCAACTGAAAGGCATTGCAGTGCCTGATGAATTGGTTGCTTTAGCCATTGATGAATTCCCGGTGATTTTCGTTGCCGCAGCTTATGCTGATGGAAAAACAGTGGTAACGGGCGCCGAAGAGTTGCGTGTTAAAGAAAGTGATAGAATCCAAACCATGGCTGATGGCTTACTGTCGTTAGGTGTTGATGCTGAAGCAACACCCGATGGCATGGTTATTAATGGCGGCAAAGTGCGTGGTGGACAGATCGAAAGTTTTGACGATCACCGAATTGCGATGGCTTTTGCCGTAGCAGGCTTACAAGCCGAAGGTGCGATTACAATTAATAATTGTGAGAATGTCAGCACATCCTTCCCATCATTTGTTGCTTTGGCTTCAGGTTGTGGTTTTGAGTTAAGTTCGAAATGAATCAGCTCGTAGAAACAGTAGGGGTATTAACCGTCGATGGACCCAGTGGTTCAGGTAAGGGAACAATTTGTAAGCTCATTTCAGAGAAATTAGGTTGGCACTATTTAGATAGTGGCGCAATGTATCGAGCCTTGGGTATCGCAGCTATTGAACACAATGTTGATATTCACGATGAGGATAAGGTAGCCGCGTTAATTGAACTTATTGACCTGGAATTTAAGCGTAATACGGATGATGAATGGGCTGTCTTTTTAGATGGTGTAGAAGTGCAGCACCAATTGCAAACTGAAAATGTTGGGCGAGTTGCTTCTATTATTGCGGTGTTCCCTAAAGTTAGACACGGTTTATTACTGAAACAGCAATCCTTTAAAAAAGCGCCGGGTTTGGTAGCCGATGGGCGTGACATGGGTAGCGTGGTATTTGTAGATGCCGCTCATAAGGTTTATCTAACGGCCAGCGCTGAAGAACGCGGAAAAAGACGGTATAAGCAGTTGATAGAGAAAGGAATAGATGCTAATCTGTCAAATGTTGTTGATGAAATAGAACTTCGTGATTCACGAGATAAAAATCGTGAGGCATCTCCGCTAATTGTTCCAGAAGGTGCGCTACTCATTGATTCTTCCTCAAAGAGTATTGGCGAGGTGGTTGAAGAGGTTCTACAGTTATTGCAACAATAATCTCATATTGAGAAACAAGCGGGTTTGGGCGGGCAATACGTTTAAACCTTACTATAAACTAACCCTTTAAAGACTTTCGGGTCTTTAGAAATACATAAAGAGAACCTCATGAGCGAAAATTTCGCAGAATTATTTGAAGAAAGTATTAAATCAGCTGAACTAGTACCAGGTACACTTATTACTGGTCAGGTGATCGATATTACGAACGATACAGTTATCGTAAACGCAGGTCTTAAATCAGAAGGCAATATTCCACGTTGGCAGTTTGTTAGCACATCAGGTGATCTTGAAGTAGCTATCGGCGACGAAGTTGAAGTTGTTTTAGACATGGTTGAAGATGGCCTAGGCGCAACATTATTATCGAGAGATAAAGCTAAGAAAGCAGCAGCATGGAGATTCTTAGAAAAAGCAGCCGAAGAAAAAGAAACAGTTACTGGTGTTATCACAGGTAAAGTACGTGGTGGCTTCACTGTTGAAGTTGGCGGCTTAAGTGGTTTCTTACCGGGCTCACTTGTTGACGTTCGTCCTTTAAGAGATACAACTTTCTTAGAAGGCAAAGATCTAGAATTTAAAGTTATCAAGCTTGATGAAAAACGCAACAACGTTGTGGTTTCTCGTCGTGCAGTACTTGAAACAGAATACAGTGCGGAACGTGAAGCATTGTTAGAAAACTTGAAAGAAGGCGCAATCTTGAAAGGTATGGTTAAAAACCTAACCGATTATGGCGCGTTTATCGATCTTGGTGGTGTAGATGGTCTATTACACATTACCGATATGGCTTGGAAGCGTGTTAAACATCCTTCAGAAGTTATTGAAATCGGACAAGATATTGAAGTATTGGTATTACGTTACGACGAAGAGAAGAAACGTGTATCACTGGGTATGAAACAATTGGGTGAAGATCCTTGGGTGAACATCTTAGATCGTTACCCAGTAAACTCACGTCTAATGGGTCGTGTAACAAACTTAACTGACTACGGTTGCTTTATTGAAATCGAAGATGGCATTGAAGGTTTGGTTCACGTTTCAGAGATGGATTGGACTAACAAAAACGTTAACCCAGCAAAAGTTGTATCGTTGGGTGATGAAGTTGAAGTTATGGTTCTTGAAATTGATGACACACGTCGTCGTATTTCATTAGGCATGAAGCAGTGTAAAGGTAACCCTTGGGAAGACTTCTCTGCAATCCATAGAAAAGGCGACAAGATCAAAGGTCTTATCAAGTCAATTACTGACTTTGGTGTGTTCATTGGCTTGGATGGCGAAATCGATGGTTTGGTTCACTTATCTGACATCACATGGGATGACAAAGGTGAAGAAGACTTATTGCAATACAAAAAAGGTATGGAAATCGAAACGGTTATCCTTGCTATCGATTCTGAACGTGAAAGAATTTCACTAGGTATCAAGCAACTTGAACAAGACCCATTCCAAGAGTTCTTAGGATCTCACGAAAGAAATAGTCTTGTTAAAGGTACTGTGAAAGAAGTTGATACTAAAGGTGCTGTTATTGTATTAGCCGATGGTATCGAAGGTTACTTACGTGCTTCTGAACTAAGCCGTGACCGTGTGGAAGATGCAAGAAACCTCCTTACTGAAGGCGATGCAATCGAAGCCAAATTCATTGGTATCGATCGTAAGAGCAAAACAATTAACTTGTCTATTAAAGCTAAAGACGATGATGAAGAAAAAGCAGTGTTAAGTGATTACTCATCACAAAATGCTAGCACACCAACTTTGGGTGATATCTTCAAAAGCTCAATGAAAGATAAGTAAGACTGTTTGAAAGTAGGCGGGAATTTATTTCCCGCCTTACTTCAGTTTAGGTGATATGTGACAAAATCAGAATTAATCGAAAAAATAGCAGAGCAGCAAATCCATCTACCGTATAAGGATGTAGAGCTAGCCATTAAGTGTATATTAGAGAGCATGAGTCGGGCCTTGGCGTCTGGTGAAAGGATCGAAATACGTGGGTTTGGTAGCTTCTCTTTACACTATCGTCCACCAAGAATAGGTAGAAATCCTAAGAATGGTGAGTCGGTTGCCTTATCAGGTAAATATGTGCCGCACTTTAAGCCGGGTAAAGAACTTAGAACTCGGGTTGATGAAGCTAAAGATAAATATCGAATTAAGTAATAAAAAAGCCCCTTAGTAGGGGCTTTTTTATTACTTAAAAAAAATAACAGCTGATGACTCTTGCTATAATTGATTCAGCTGAAACAATTAGTTTATAGAAGGTGAATATGAGATTTTTATACTTAGCATTGTTTGTTGTGTTTTTAGTGCTTGGCTTTGTCCTGTCTATTTTAAATTCTGCACCTATAAGTATTAATTATTACTATGGTTGGATTGAGATACCTTTGTCATTCGCACTTCTTATAACCTTTATACTTGGAACTATCATTGGTTTGAGCACAAAAATTTGGAGTAATTTGGTGTTGAAACAGCGAAACTCGTCTTTGTCTAAACGCGCACGACTAAGTGAAAAAGAAGTCTCTAATATCAGAACATCTCCATTAAAACGCATTAACTAAATGTATCAATATGCAATATTGCTGTTACCTGTAGCAGCGGCCAGCGGATGGTATTTTGCATTTAAACACTATCAAAACCCCTCTAAAGCCTCTGCAAGTGAGCAAGCAGGTTATTTTAAAGGTTTAAACTATCTATTAAACGAGCAACCAGATAAGGCTATTGATGTTTTCATCGACTTACTTGAGGTTGATGACGAAACGATAGAGATACATTTAGCTTTGGGTACGTTGTTTCGTCAGCGTGGTGAAGTAGAAAAGTCCATACGCATTCACCAAAACTTGATTGCCAGGCCACAAATTACTCAAGAAACACGATTTTCTGTACTTAATGAGCTGGGGTTAGATTATATGCGTGCGGGTTTGTTAGACCGTGCAGAGAATATTTACCTTGAACTGGAAAATGTATCTACTCATCAAGAGAGTGCTATCAAGCAATTAATCGCAATTTATCAGCAAGAAAAAGAGTGGCTAAAGGCGATAGACTACGTTTTAAAGCTAGAAGTTATTAGTGGTACTAAGGTACCGAAGGTGCTTGCTCATTTGCATTGTGAGTATGCAGTTATTTATAAGCATGAGGATGTCGCACTAGCTAAGGCTTACCTAAAAAAAGCACTAAAGATCGATCGTCAATGTGTCCGAGCAAATATAATTGCTGCTGAAATTTCCATTGATCAGTTGGATTATAAACAGGCATTAAAGTCCTTAATGAACATAATGGGGCAAGATCAACGTTTTGTTCCTGTCTACCTTAAGATGTTTATTGATTGTTTAGATCAGTTAGGACGTAGTAAACAGAAATTTATTTTTTTGCAGGAATTACAATTAAATAATACCTCAAGCCTTGTTTTACAAAGATTTATTGATGCGCTAAAGGATACAAAAGGTAATGAAGAAGCGTTGAGTTTTATTCACGAGAAAGTATCCAATACCCCGCAAAAGAAATACCTCAAACTATATGCGAAACTGGCGTTAGCCGAACCATTACAGGATGAGACTAAGTTCCTATGTAATGCAATTACTCAGTTGAATGATGATGTTTCAAGCTTTCAGTGTAAATGCTGTGGCTTTACCTCTATTCATTTAAACTGGTGCTGCCCAAGCTGTAAGGAATGGGGAGAGGCAGAGCCTTGCTCATGCTAAAGGTTTCGTTGCTTACAGTGAAGAATTTATAGGCTGCCTTTTACCCCGTTTATTAGCTAGCATTATTGGTGCGCACTGGTGTTCGTCGTAATAAATAACCTCGCACTCAAGGCATTGAATACATTCGTTATAATCAACTTTTCCAGATTTTTTGATAGCTTTAATTTCGCAACGAACCGCGCAAACTTGGCAAGGCTTACCGCAATCGCTTCTGCGATCTAGCTGTTCAAATAAATGGAAATAACCAAGTATTGCAAGTCCTGCGCCTAATGGGCACATGTAACGACAATAAAATTTGTGAATAACCATGCCCAGGGCTAAGAGCAAAACAGTGTATAAAACAAAGTACCACTCACGATCAAAAACTAGGGTGATACTTGTTTTAAATGGTTCTACTTCAGCTAAGGTTTGTGCCCAGCCTAAATCATAGAAACAAATAGCGAGTAGTCCTAAGAGAATAATATACTTTATTTTTTGAAGCTTTAAGTGGCTCGCATCCTTAATTCGGATTTGAGGGAGTTTTATCATTTTAGCAAAACGGTATAAGAGCTCTTGTAATGCGCCAAATGGACATAACCAGCCACAGAATAGTCCTCTGCCCCATATGAATAAACTAATAAAGGTGTATGTCCATAGAATAAATAAAATGGGGTCGAGTAAAAAGATATCGAATTTAAAGCCATCACGTAGAGAAAGTAGAACCGTATAAATATTGACTATGGATAGCTGGCCTTGCGCGTAATAACCTATAAAGAATAAAGTAAAAAGCATAAAACCAAAGCGCCCATATTTAATGAGTTTGGGGTATTTGCTAAAGTACCGTTGCTTAATGAATAAGAGGCTAAGCAGTGCTAAGGATATAAGAGTAAGAGAAATCTCTAAGGTTTTAGATGCCCATATTCGTTTCCATATAGGAATATATTCATTTTTTATGACCTCAGGGTGAAAAAACAAGTAGTCGGGTAACTGGTGAGAAGTGGATAAACTTATATTGTCACCCAATAAATGGTTTTGCCTTAAATCAAAACCGAGTTGAAAATCAATGGCTAAGCTGGGGTCAAACCCACCGTTTGCTTTTATACCAAACAGACGAAAATTATCAAAACGCTTAATGCTTTCTGGTTGTTCTTTATCATAAAAGCGGTAAAAGGCTAGGTCGCGAATTAGCATGGGTAGTCCGTTTTGAAAAATACCCATACGTGTAGGTATTTTCCCTGCCCGGAAATCATCTTCTAGATAGTTATATGGACCTTCCGACATGACAGCTATAACGTGTTCATTTTGTTTAAGGCTATCCATTAAACGTTGGTAGTCCTTATCGCCGAGTAGGTTTTTACCAATACTTGGCGCATTTAAGTACGCATAATAAATATCTGAGACTAGCGTTGCCTTATCAGCGCTTTCAAAGCCGTACCCAGGATAATCTGATAAGGGACGATCTAATGCCTGCTGCAGTGTTTGTCGTGTGATAGGCCAGTGAGCAATTAACTGCTTATCAAGTAATTGCTGCCAATTAAGTGGCTCAAATATTTCGCTACGAACTTGAGCAGCTACAGATTGAGTGAACTTACCTAAGACCTTCCTGGCAACTTCTAATGAGGCTGCGAGCAAGGTGTCGTTAGTGGCAATAACCGAGACAGTCGCTTTCGTTACGCCATCAAAAATCACACTGCCTCCACCAACGGATGATTGGGACCTTGATCGGCTGCTATCAACAATAATGCGTTCAGCAACACTATGACCGCTATATTGCGCTAAGAAATTTTCTAATGCACCAACACCCAAGCCGTGCATGAAAATAGGTTCATGCTGAAATAACACACGGACACCGATGATTTTTCCTTCGGTATCCATTCCAATGAGTAGGTTGATAATATCACCAGCAAACCCAGGTATTTGAATGAAATCTTTGCTTTCAAAGGCGTAACCAATCAGCTGGAATGCAGAGTAAACGGGCCAAACATGAGTGTCTGTCGTTTTACTCTCTATTTTGTTAGCGCTGGTGAAAATTTCTTTTATTAATGTTTCAACACGTGGATTTGTAATGTCATTTTCAAGCGTAGGTGCCGAGTTAGCGTTGACAGATAGGGGGCTAGCTAATATTAATAATAGAAAAGCAAAACGGATAGTTTGAAAGTATGGGAGCATATTTATTTATAATAATTATTTTGAATGATACTCATTAAGGAATGTCTCCTTAACTACCTGAGTATAATGCTTATTTATATTAACAAAAGCTTTAAATAGCAAGAGGTTAGCAAACCGATGAATAAATCTGACTTTTCACATATGTTAGCGCTTCCTGTTAGGTGGGGTGATGCCGATGTATATGGCCATATTAATAACGTTTCCTTCGTACGCTATGTGGAGTCTGGGAGAGTTTCATACGTTGAAGATGTGATGAAGCTCAGCCTGACTTCGAACATGGATGCGGCTTGGGTGCTAGCTGATATACAGTGCTCTTTTTTGCAGCAAGTTGAATACCCAACAGTGCTTGAGATATGGACGCGCGTTAAAAAACTAGGGACTAAAAGTATTGCCCTAGAAACAGGCTTATATCGTCAAGGAGAGTCTGATCCAGTACTTACCAGTATTGCCGTCATGGTTTGGTTTGATTTTAAGGCTCAAAAAGCCGCTGCTATTCCTATTGATCAACGTGAAACAATTAAGGCTTATGAAAAAAGCTTAGAAGCATGAGCGCAATCGATTCATTTAAATTAGATACCAGCTATATTGATAGCTTGCCCGCAGATAAACGTACGGACAATACACCGCGACAAGTTCATCAGGCATGTTTTTCATGGGTGTTGCCAACGCAAACCTCTGCAGCGAATCTGCTAGCCTATTCGACAGATGCCGCGTCATTATTAGATTTAACCTCAGCTGATTGCGAAGCTCC
>Ga0209081_1001479_pt1 | contig 14028 bp, 9 predicted proteins | sample GOMGulsemesocosm_4_FD_184636 | JGI IMG/M metagenome (GOLD analysis project Ga0209081, IMG submission 184636) | Methane-oxidizing microbial communities from mesocosms in the Gulf of Mexico - GOM15B Gulf of Mexico (SPAdes) (version 2) | ecosystem: Environmental > Aquatic > Marine > Cold seeps... | reverse complement strand
ACCTTTCAATGCACCTTTCAATACATATTTCAATATAGAAGGTTATTCATGTCAGCATTATCAAATTTAAAAATATTAGATTTTTCAACCTTACTTCCTGGACCTTTTGGCACGTTAGTTTTAGCAGACTTAGGCGCACAAGTTCTCCGTGTGGAAGCACCTAATCGCCTTGATTTAACAAGAGAGTTAGGTGAAAAAGATGGTGACGCATCTTACGTACATCGTTATTTGAACCGTTCTAAAAAGTCTATAGCGCTTGATTTAAAAAATCCTGAATCTATAGCCGTTGTAAAAAAAATCATCTCAGAATATGACGTTGTTGTTGAACAGTTTCGTCCTGGCGTTATGACAAAACTCGGTTTAAGTTATGACGTTTTAAAAGAAATCAATCCAAAGCTTATCTATTGCTCGTTAACTGGGTATGGCCAAACAGGCGCATACAAAGATAGAGCGGGACATGATAATAATTATCTTTCTCTTTCAGGTATACAAGATTATAGCCGAAGAAAAAATCAATTACCTGTGCCGTCAGGCATTCAAATAGCTGATGTTGCTGGTGGCTCTATGCACTTAGTTGCTGGTCTTCTTGCTGCGGTAATTCAGCGATTAGAAACGGGTGTAGGGCAATACATCGACATTAGTATTACCGATGCAGCATTCACCTTAAATGCTATGTCTGCTGCAAGTTACCTTGGCTCTAAAAAAGAAACAGGGCCAGAAGAAGAGTTATTAAATGGTCAGCAGTTTTATGATTACTATGAAACGTCAGACGCACGCTACTTTTCAATTGGTGGCTTAGAGCCTCAATTCAGATTAGGGCTATGTGAAGCACTTGAAATACCTCATTTAACAGGTATGGCAATGTCTCAAGAGATAGCAGAGCAGCAAGCCTTTAAAGAAGAACTGAAAAACATCATTAAAACAAAAACTTTTGATGATTGGCAAGTTTTTTTCCGAGGTCTCGATTTATGCGTAGAGCCAGTTTTAACGCTTGCTGAAGCATGTAATCACCAACAAATTCAAGATCGAAATATGGTAGTAGAGGTTGATGGTGTTCCTCAAGTTGCTTGCGCTATTAATATGTCTGAAAGTAAAGCAAGCTATCTCTTTAAAGGCTGTGATATTGGCGCTAACAATAACATTTTGATAGAAGAATTTTCATTTAGCCAAGAAGAATTTAATCAACTTAATACAAACGGTGTTTTTGGCACCAAAAAATAGGAAAAAATTATGAGTAATGTAATTGTAGCAGGCGTAGGCATGACCAAGTTTTGTAAACCAGGTCAACAAGAACCTTATCGAGTAATGGCAGCGAAAGCCATTAATGAAGCATTAGTTGATGCTGGACTTCAAGCTAAGCAAATACAACAAGCTTATGGTGCTTATATCTACGGTGATAGTACCTGTGCTCAGCATGCCTTTTATGATGTTATCCAAAGCGGCATACCAATTGTTAATGTAAATAATAATTGTTCTAGTGGTTCAACCGCTTTGTTTTTAGCACGCCAAGCAGTACTGTCGGGTGAAGTTGATTGTGCGTTAGCTTTTGGTTTTGAAGAAATGCAACGAGGTGCACTAAGCTCTCATTGGGATGATAGAGAAAGCCCATTTGATCGTGCTGTACCAGTATTAGATCGTTTTAATGCACCTGATGGTCCATTAGCGCTTAAAGCTTTTGGTGCTGCGGGTCGTCATTATATGAACAAATATAATGTTGAATCAGATATATTCGCTAAAGTATCAGCAAAATCACGTAGCCATGCGGTAAAAAATCCTTATTCAATGTTTACTACACCGTTAACATTTGAAGAAGTGTTACAAGACAAGGTTATTTACGATGGTTACATGACTCGTACTATGGCGTGTCCTCCAACATGTGGCGCAGCTGCAACGATTGTATGTAGTGAAGCTTTTGCTAAAAAACACGGCATCACTAACGGTATTAAAATATTAGCGCAAGCTATGGCAACAGATACTGAAAAATCATGGCAGGATCCTATTTATGCTGCTGGTAAAGCGATGACAGAAATTGCTGCTCAAAAGGTATATAACAGTTCAGGCGTAAGCCCAGAAGATATTGATGTTGTAGAACTTCATGATTGCTTTACTACTAACGAAGTAATCAGCTATGAAGGCTTAGGCTTATGTCCAGAAGGCGGTGCGGCTGAATTTATTGCTAATGGCGATAATACTTATGGCGGAAAATTCGTTGTTGGTCCATCGGGCGGTTTAATGTCTAAAGGTCATCCTATTGGTGCCACAGGTTTAGCACAGTGTACTGAATTAACTTGGCATTTAAGAGGTCAAGCAGGTGATCGTCAAGTAGAAGGCGCAAAGCTGGCTTTACAACATAACGTTGGTTTAGGTGGCGCAGTTGTTGTTACCTTATATGGTAAATAATTGGTATTAATCTAACATACCTATATATGACTCAGGTTTCAATGTAGGTCGAGTTTTAACTTGTCACTTTGGTGGCATAAATACCGACCTACAAAGAAATAGCGCAGTTTTTAGAGTGTTCCTGATAAACGTAATTAGGTATTAATTTAATAAACCGATAACTCAGTAAATCAATAAAATCATAATTTACGATAAAAATAACCAATAACATTTATGATTTTTAACTTAACCATGGGGAACAGCTATGTTTGATTACATAATTGTTGGTGGCGGTAGTGCTGGTGGCGTGCTTGCTAATCGTTTAAGTGAAGACTCAAATAATAAAGTCTGTTTAATCGAAGCGGGTAGTGCAGATAGCTCTATTTTAGTTTCGACACCAGGAGCATTCGGTGCTCACATGTTTGTGAATAAATTCAATTGGATGTTCAAAAGCCAACCTGATATTGGCACAGATAACCGAGGGCACTTATGTCCACGTGGTAAAGGACTCGGTGGTAGTAGCTCTATTAATGCCATGGTATATACTCGAGGTCATAGTAGTGATTATGATAAATGGGAAGCTTTAGGTAATCCAGGTTGGGGCTTTAAAGATGCTTTACGTTTATTTAAAAAGTCTGAAGATAATGAAAATGGTGCTAATGAGTATCATGGTGCTGGCGGTTTGTTATCGGTATCTAGCGTGGATAAAAACTACTATAAACTTGAAGATATATTTATTAAAGCGTCTCAAGAAGCGGGTGTGCCGTTTCGAAATGAATTTAATAATAACGAGTTAGAAGGTATTGGTAATTATCAATTTACCATAAAAAATGGTCAGCGCGCTGGCGTACGTAAATGTTTTATTGAGCCTGCTTTAGCTCGTAAAAATTTAACGGTCATTACCGAGGCTCATGCAACCAAGATTTTAATAGAAAATAAAAAAGCAGTTGGTATTCAGTATCAACAAGCAGGTCAATTGAAAGAAGTGTTCGCTAATAAAGAAGTCATTATTAGTGGTGGCGCATTTAATTCGCCACAGCTGTTAATGCTTTCAGGTATTGGTGATAAAGATGAATTGGCAAAATTTGATATCGACTGTGTTTGTGATTTAAAAGGTGTCGGTCAAAACTTACAAGAACATCCAGCCGTTTCTGTCGTATTTGGTAGCTTGAAGAAAGATGGTTTCTCACTTGCCCTAAGTGCACTAGCCACACGAACAAAAGAAGTGATTCAATTCGGATTGGGTAAAAAAGGCCCTTTAAGACATTCAGTCACACGCGTTGGTGGTTATCTTAAATCAGCTGATGATGTTGAGATACCTGATATTCAAATCCACTACATCCCTATCATGTTTGATGATAATGGCCTAAATATAGATTGCTTGATGGAACACGGTTTTACCGCTGAAATCAATGTATGTCGTCCCAAAAGTATTGGTCAAGTAACATTACGTAACGCAAAACCCACCTCAGATCCGCTTATCAACCTTAACTTATTAGATGATCCTTATGATGTTGACGTATTAGTTAAAGCCGTTAAAAAAATAAGAGAAATTTATAGTATGCCCGCTTATAGCGAGCATGCAGGCGAAGAAATATTCCCAGGTAAAGAGTGTAAAACTGACGAAGAAATTGCTCAAGCAGTTCGTGAAAAGTCTGCACATGTTTATCACCCAATAGGTACTTGTAAAATGGGCAATGACGATATGGCTGTGGTTGATGCAAGTTTAAAAGTTATTGGTATTGATTCATTACGCGTTGCAGACGCATCAATCATGCCTCTACTTATTTCGGCAAATACGAATGCGCCTACCATTATGATTGGTGAAAAAGCCGCAGAAATGATTTTAGCCGACGCTTAAATCTTGTCTTTTTAATTTATAAGGAAAAAAATTATGTCTTTAGATTTTGATAGTGCCCGTTTAACTAACCCTTTTTTAACTCCTGAACATGAAGAATGGCGTATGCAATTAAGGCGCTTTATTGATAAAGAAATAATGCCCTATGCAGAAGAGTGGGATGAAGCAGGGAAAATACCTGATGAACTTTGGCCAAAAGCAGCTGAAGTAGGTCTTTTTGCCGTTGGTTATCCTGAAGCTTATGGTGGTTTATCTGAAGGTTTAGATATTTGGTATGGCCATATCGTGCAAGAAGAGTTAGCACGCGTTGGTACAGGTGGTGTTACCGCAGCCCTCTCAGTTCATGGTATATCTTTACCGAGCGTATTAAAGTTTGCGAATGAAGAGATAAGACAAGAAGTTGGCCCAGCAGTATTAAAAGGTGAGAAACGAATTTCACTTGCGGTTACTGAACCTGGCGCAGGATCAGATGTAGCACAATTAACAACGACAGCAACCAGTGATGGCGATTATTATATTGTTAATGGCTCTAAAACCTATATTACAGGTGGCATGTATTCTAGTTGGTTTTCTACCGCGGTACGAACAGGTGAAAAAGGCGCGCGAGGCGTATCAGTTTTACTTATTCCAGCAGACTTACCCGGTGTTAGCAGAACCCAACTAGATAAAAAACAAGGCTGGTGGGCATCAGACACAGCGACTATTTATTTTGATAATGTCCGAGTACCCAAATCAAACCTTTTAGGTGAAGAAAACAAAGGCTTTAAAGTTATTATGAATAACTTTAATTTAGAACGCTTAGGCTTAATTGTAAATATGGAAGCTTATTCACGCGTATGTTTGGCTGAAGCCGTTGAATGGGCGCAACAGCGAAAAACGTTTGGTAAATCACTAAGTGAACATCAAGTTATTCGTCATAAAATAGCTGACATGAAACAGCGTATAAATGCTACCCAAGCTTACCTACAAACTTGTACTTATCAATTAGAGCAAGGTAAACCTAATGTTGGCGATATTGCCATGTTAAAGGTTCAAGCTAGCCAAACAATGGAGTTTTGTGCACGAGAAGCAATGCAGATTTTAGGCGGTATTGGTTATATTCGTGGCTCTAAAGTTGAGCGTTTATACCGAGAAGTTCGGGTAAATGCTATTGGTGGTGGCTCTGAAGAAATTATGCGCGATTTAGCCTGTAAACAATACGAGGTTTAGAATAAGTAATGAATACCAATATTAATACTAATAAAAGCACTAAAACTAATATGAAATTGTGGCATTGCCATAATGCGCGTTCATTAAGACCGCTTTGGGCATTAGAAGAAATGGGTTTTGATTATGATGTTGAAGTCTTACCTTTTCCACCCAGAGTACTTAAAAAAGATTATTTAGCCGTTAACCCCTTAGGTACTATTCCTTATTTTGTTGATGGCGACTCTCATTTAACTGAATCATCGGCTATTGGCTTGTACTTAGTCGAGCGCTATCAGCGTTATGATTTTGGACTTGAACCGTCACACCCTGAATATGGTGATTACTTAAATTGGCAATTTCATAGTGATGCCACCTTAACTTTTCCACAAACACTTGTTTTAAGGTATGGCATATTTGAAAAAGCAGAACGCCGTTCAAAACAAGTTGCAGAAGACTATGGTAAATGGTTCATTGCCCGGTTAGACCGTTTAAATGTTCACATGAAAGACAGAGAGTTTTTATGTGGCAATAAATTTACCGTTGCGGATATATCTATTACTTATGCGCTTTATTTAGGTGAATTAATCGGTCTCGATAAAGACTATCAGCCACATATTATTGACTATCTAAACCGCATGAAAGCACGACCTGCTTTTCAAAAAGTGGTTGTTATTGGTGAAGAAAGTAGTAATTTTAAAAAAATTGAGGGTTTTAGCATATGATTTTTACACAAGAGCATGATGCAATAAGAAAAACAGTATCCCAATTCATTGATAAAGAAATTAATCCTTACGCTGACCAATGGGAAAAAGACGGTATATTTCCTGCGCATGATTTATTTAAAAAAATGGGCGATCTGGGGTTATTAGGCATAAATAAGCCAGCAGAATATGGCGGTATGGGGCTTGACTATAGCTATCAAATCGTTTTTACCGAAGAGTTAGGTCGTATCCGCACAGGCGGTGTTTCTATGGCCATTGGTGTGCAAACAGATATGGCAACCCCTGCACTGGCTAAGCATGGCAGTGATTTATTACGCGGTAAATATCTTGCTAAAGCTATTTCAGGTGAAGCGGTTTTCTCTATTGCTGTTAGTGAACCTCATGCAGGTTCAGATGTTGCGGCAATAAAAACCACAGCAGTAAAAGACGGTGATGACTATATTATAAATGGCTCTAAAATGTGGATCACTAGCTCAACACAAGCTGATTATCTTTGTGTGTTACTTAATACCGAAGGTGACAACCCACATAAAAATAAATCAATGGTGATAGTCCCTACTGATTTACCGGGCGTTTCATTTTCAGAAAAACTTGATAAATTAGGGATGAGATCCTCAGATACTGCACAAGTTTTCTTTGATAATGTTCGTGTTCCCCAAGAGAATCTTGTAGGTAAAGAAGGCATGGGCTTTATTTATCAAATGGAACAATTCCAAGAAGAACGCTTATATTGTGCAGCGGCAAACTTAAAATGTTTAGAGTTTTGTATTGAAGATACTGTTGAATACGTGAAAGAACGTCATGTTTTCGGTAAGCCAATCTTAAATAATCAAGTGGTTTATTTTAAATTAGCAGAGCTGCAAACTGAAATAGCTGCATTACGCGCGTTAACCTATGATGCGGTTGATGGCTATATTAATGGCGAAGATGTTTCTTTAAAAGCTTCTATGGCTAAATTAAAAGCAGGGCGCTTAGCAAGAGAAGTTACCGACTCATGTTTACAATATTGGGGCGGAATGGGCTTTATGTGGGACAATTCTGTGGCTCGTGCTTATCGTGATACGCGCTTAATGTCTATTGGTGGCGGTGCTGATGAAGTAATGCTAACAATTATCGCCAAAGGTATGGGAATCTTCCCTTCTAAATCAAAACCTACAACCAAGCCTTCAACCAAGGGTTAAACATGTCAATTATTGAAACACAGATAGATACTCAGTCAGCACAGTTTAAAAGTAACTGGCAAGAAATGTATAACTCAGTACTTGAGTTTAAAGAAATTGAACTCAATGTCATTAAAACAGCACAAGCAAAAGCACCACGATATATTAAACGTGGTTTATTACCACCTCGTGAACGACTAACTGCGTTGCTTGATTTAGCCACACCATTTATTGAATTATCAACACTTTGTGGTTACATGCAAGAGGGTGATAAAGATGGTTCATCAGCAGGCGCTGGTTGTATAACGGGTATTGGTTATATTTCAGGTGTTCGCTGCATGGTGATGATAGATGATTATTTAACTAAAGGTGGCACTATCACCCAGTTAGGTAGTGAAAAACGTCAACGCATGTTAGCTATTGCCTTAGAAAACAAACTACCTATTGTCACTTTAGCGCAAAGTGGCGGCGGAAACTTAACACAACTGGGTGACTGGTTTGCTTTTTCAGGCTCTGCTTTTGCCATACAATCTAAGTTATCTGCGGCTGGTATTCCACAAATAACCGTAGTGCATGGTAGTGCTACTGCAGGTGGTGCATATCAACCAGGATTATCTGACTATGTCATTATGATCCGCAAACAATCGACTGTTTATTTAGCTGGTCCTCCACTATTAAAAGCTGCCACTGGCGAAATTGCTACTGACGAAGAAATTGGTGGCGCTGAAATGCACAGTGAAGTGGCAGGTACTGCCGATTACTTGGCCGAAAATGATGCTGATAGTATTCGAATTGCGCGTGAAGTAGTAGATACATTAGGTTGGTCTAATGCTGAAAGCTCTAATTCAAAGGCAGCGATAGCGTTCAAAGAACCTAATTACGATAAAGATGAATTGTTAGGTATTGTACCTGTTGAAAGTAAAACGCCTTACGATGTACGTGAAATTATTGCACGACTTAGTGATAATTCTAACTTTGTTGACTTTAAAAAAGATTATGACATTGGCACGGTATGTGGGCATGTTCATTTCCAAGGCTATGCGTGTGGTGTTATTGGCAACAATGGCCCTATTACTGCCAATGGTGCAGCAAAAGCAGGGCAATTCATTCAATTATGTGAACAATCAGGCACACCTTTATTATTTTTACATAATACTACAGGCTTTTTAGTGGGTACTGAATCAGAGCAAGCTGGCATTATTAAGCACGGAGCTAAGTTAATTCAAGCCGTAACTAACTCAACCGTACCAAAAATTAGTGTAGTTGTTGGTGGCTCTTATGGTGCAGGCAATTATGCTATGTGTGGCCGCGGCATATCGCCAAACTTCATGTTTGCATGGCCACGTACTGTTGTTTCAGTAATGGGTCCTCCTCAAGCGGGTAGTGTAATGCGTACAGTTGCAGAAGCTAAAATGACACGCTCAGGTAATGTTGATACAGCGCAGTTAGACGCCATTGAAGCTGATGTTATTGCTGCTATGGAAGAGCGCTCTCATGCACTAGCCAATACGGCGCGTTTATGGGATGACGGTATTATTGATCCGCGAGATACCCGCGCTATCGTTGGTTTTGTGTTAAGTATTTGCCGTGAAGCCAAAGAACGCACCACTAATAAAACAAGTTTTGGTATTGCACGTTTTTAATAACTAAAAATAAATTATTTACTGCAAATAGCTGTTATAAATTAAAAAAGAGGGAATTAATCATGGCGTTACCAGATTGTCAGGAATTAATCACTGAAATTAATGAAGGTGTTTTATCTATTACTTTAAATAGACCACATAAAAAAAACGCCATGAATCTAGCTTTAGTTGAAGAACTTATGGCTGTTGTTGAAAGCGTTAATGATGATAGATCTGTACGCATTATTGTCATCCGTGGGGCAGAGAATAACTTTTGCTCTGGTGGCGATATTTCAGGGATGAATTTTGATTCAGCAACACCAATACATGATCCTATGTGGGAGTTTAATCGCACTTTTGGACGAATGATCACCCTGGTCAATAATGCCCCACAAGTGGTTATTACTATATTAGAAGGTGCTGTTTTAGGTGGTGGTTTTGGTCTGGCATGTATTTCAGATGTCGGCATAGCTGATGTTAATACAAAATTTGCTATGCCAGAAACCCGTTTAGGCATAGTGCCAGCTCAAATAGCACCTTTTGTCGTATCTCGTATAGGTTTAATGCAAACAAGACGACTAACCTTGTTGGGCGAAAGTATTTATGGTGAAGAAGCTAAAGCATTAGGCTTGGTTCATTATGTTACGCAAAATAAAGATGAGCTTGATAGCAAATTAAAAGAAGTGATTACCAAGGTAATGCATTGTGCTCCTGAAGCTAACGCGCTTACTAAAAAGCTAATCTTAGAAGTGGGCTTAGTAGAACATGAGCAACTTTTAGATAAAGCAGCAGGTTACTTTTGCAACTCGCTAAAAAAAGAGGGTAAAGAAGGTACAGCTGCATTCCTAAAAAAACGTTCTCCTAGTTGGGTAATACCAAGTTCTCAAAAACAAGAAGCTAAAAAATAATGAATAAATTTAATAAAATTTTAATTGCTAACCGTGGTGAAATTGCTGTTCGTATTATTCGAACTGCTCGCCAATTAGGTTATAGAACCGTTGCTGTTTATAGTGATGCGGATGTGGATGCCTTATTTGTTCATGAGGCTGACCAAGCGGTTCATATTGGCGCAGCCAATGTTGCTGAATCATATTTGTCGCCAGAAAAAATAATCAATGCTGCTAAAATTACCGGGGCAGAGGCAATACACCCTGGTTATGGTTTTTTATCTGAAAACGCTGACTTCTCGAAAGCTTGTGCCGATGCAGGAATCACCTTTATAGGACCTGATGCTAGTGCCATAGAGTTAATGGGTAGTAAGCGCTTATCGAAAATTGCCATGATAGAAGCAGGTGTTCCTTGCATTATGGGCTATCAAGGTGCTGATCAATCTGATGACGTACTTATCACACAAGCAAAAGAGATAGGCTTTCCCTTAATGGTAAAAGCTTCTGCTGGTGGCGGTGGTCGCGGCATGCGTTTAGTATGGAAAGAAGAAGACTTAGCTGAAAATATTAATACCGCACGCTCAGAAGCTCAAACTGCTTTTGGCAGCGGAGAGTTAATTTTAGAACGCGCTATTATTGAACCGCGACATATTGAAATTCAAGTATTTGCTGATACGCAAGGTAATGCTATTTATCTTGGCGAGCGTGATTGCTCAATTCAACGCCGCCATCAAAAAGTAGTAGAAGAAGCACCATCACCTTTTGTTAGTGAAGAATTGCGTAAAAAAATGGGACAAGCGGCAGTCGATGCTGCTAAATCTTGCCAATATAAAGGCGCAGGTACGGTTGAGTTTTTAGTTGATAAAGAAAATAACTTTTTCTTCCTAGAAATGAACACACGTTTGCAAGTAGAGCATCCAGTCACTGAACTTATCACTGGCTTAGATCTTGTTCAATGGCAGTTTCTTGTTGCCGCAGGCGAGCCACTACCTTTATCGCAAGATCAAATAAAACTGAAGGGTCATGCCATTGAAGTTCGTTTATATGCAGAAGATCCTCGTAACAGTTTTATGCCACAAACAGGTATCGTAGCAGACTGGCACACACCTGAAGATGAAAACAGAGCAGGGATTCGAATTGACCAAGGCATCCAAAAAGGTCAAGAAGTCAGTCAGTTTTATGATCCCATGCTAGCAAAAGTAATTGCTTATGGTGATACCCGTAATACGGCCATCAGACGTTTGTCTTCTGCGGTGCAAGACACGGTATTATTAGGTGTAAATAATAATAAATTATTTTTGAAAAACGTATTGAATCATCCAGTGTTTATTGAAGGCGAAGCAACGACAGCCTTTATAGAACAACATTTTAGCGATGATTTTAGTATGGCTGAAACCAAGCCAACGAGTAAAACATTAGCAAGGGCCGCTGTTTTATATTACCTAAATAATGTACTAAATGAACAGTCTGACTTTAAGTTAGATTGGACAAGCTCTGCACCGTTAAATTTTGCTTTAAACTTAGAGTTTGATGGCGAAGCCTACTTATTACACTTATCTACTGACTTTTTTGGTTGTGATAAATTTAAAGTAACAGTAAATGATGAAGTAATTGAAATACAGCAACTTGAAGCCGCACTTAATGTAGAACAAGGACGTTGTGTTTTTGTTGAAGACAATATTCGCAATACCTATAGTTATGTTTTTGATGATCAACGTTTATATTTAGATGATGGTTTAGGTCACTTTATTTTTGATGACATTTCTCAAAAACCAGCTGATCTTGAACAAGGTGAAGGCAGTGGTCAAATCAAAGCGTCAATGGACGGTGCTATTGTTGATGTTCTGGCTAAAGTTGGCCAAACAGTTACCAAAGGGCAAACACTGGTTGTATTAGAAGCAATGAAAATGGAACATCAATTGAAGTCATCGTCTGATGGTGTTGTTGAAAGTATTAATGTAGAAATTGGTCAACAAGTTAAATCAAAACAAATATTGATGAATTTAACGATAGAACAATCATAAGTTTGTAGGCGCGATTTTAATCGCGCACATTTACAATATATTAATTTATTTGACTCTTGGTCGATAATTTGAGGTTATCATGAATAATAAAAAAGTAAGAATTGGCTGTGCTTCAGGCTTTTACGGCGACAGTCAGTTATCTGCTCGTCAACTAGTTGATTTAGGCGATATAGATTATTTAGTCTTTGACTATTTAGCCGAAGTCACCATGGCAATATTGTCTCGCGCTAAAGCTAAAAACGAAAACTATGGCTACGCGGTTGATTTTGTCACGGTTGCGATGAAAGATGTATTAGCCGATTGCGCTAAAAAAGGTATTAAAGTTATTGCTAATGCAGGAGGCGTTAATGTGCCTAGCTGTATTTCTGCATTACAAGCACTGTGCACCGAGTTAGATCTTAACTTAAATATAGCAGGTGTTTACGGTGATAATTTATCCGACAAAACATCGGATTTAGATCTAAACCAATTTACAGAAAACCAAAGTGGTGAACCATTACCTGAAAAATTAGCCAGCATGAATGCTTATTTAGGTGCTCAACCTATTGCTGACGCGTTAAGTGCAGGCGCAGACGTGGTAGTAACAGGTCGTGTAGTAGACAGTGCTGTTATGCTCGCACCGCTTATTCATGAGTTTAATTGGAAATCGACAGACTACGACAAACTATCACAAGGCTCTTTAGTCGGACACGTTTTAGAATGTGGTGCACAATGTACGGGTGGAAACTTTACTGATTGGCATTTAGTTCCTGATTTTTCCAACATGAGTTACCCCATAGCAACCGTTGGATCTGACGGTGACTTTGTTGTAAGCATTCCGCCAACAACGGGTGGAATAGTGACTGTAGGCAGTGTTTCAGAACAAATAGTGTACGAAATCGCTGATCCTGCCAACTACTTATTACCAGACGTAGCCTGCGACTGGAGTAACGTAACACTTGAACAAGTTGGCGAAAATGAAGTTAGAGTACAAGGTGCCAAGGGGCGTTCACCTGGTAGCAAGTATAAAGTTTGTGCCACTTATGTTGATGGCTATCGATTAATGGGCACATTCTATATTGCGGGTTTAAGAGCTGTAGACAAAGCACGCGTTAATTTAAATGCTTGGGTTAAACGTACTGAGCAATATTTTTCTGAAAATAATATAGCGCCTTATGAAAATGTTAGTATCGAAATTGTTGGCTCTGAAGATACTTACGGCCCTCATAAGCAAAATATTGCCCCGCGTGAGGTAATGGCAAAATATGGATTACAGCATAACAACTTTAAAGCGCTAAGTTTTGCTTCGGCTGAATTGGCTTATTTAGCAACGTCTGCAACACCTGGAATGACGGCTTTTGGTATATCACGAACCAAGCCACAACCGTTAATGCGTGTGCACTCTACCTTAATAGATAAAACTAGCGTACCGGTTTTAGTGCAGTTAAATGACAAGGTTATTATTGAACAGTGTTATTTAAGTGAGCCTGATTCATTAAATAGCGAGTTAGGAAAATTTGGTTTTAGTCAAACTGAATTAGATTCAGCCAAACCACAAAGTGATTGGCAAGAGGTTACACTAGAGCAACTTGCTTATGCCCGTAGTGGTGACAAAGGAGACAATGCCAATATAGGTGTTATCGCTAGAAAACCAGAATACATGGCGATATTATTGCAACAACTTACCACAGATGTTATTGCTAATTATTTTGCTCATCTTATTGAAGGCGAGGTCACTCGTTATGAAGTTCCTGGTTTTAATGCTTTGAACTTTTTTATAACAGAAGCATTAGGTGGTGGTGGTACTGCATCGATTAGACTTGATTCACAAGCTAAAACCTTTGCGCAAATGTTGTTATCAATTAAGATCAAAGTACCTAAAGACTTTATCTAGGCTTAAATTTAAATAACAGTTTATTGCAGGAAATATAGGCTGTTTATTTTATAAAAAACTACTGCTGTAATCCTCATAATTTATAGATTTAGTTATAAATTGAGGATCTCAGCGTTGATAGCCGTGGGAATATAACACCAGCTTTTGCCAACGTTAACCGCTTGGTTATCCATATAAATATTTACTTATTGCTTATTGTTCTGCCAGTAGGTTTAGCTGTTGTTTTAGCTACAGGTTTAACTGTTGTTTTAGCTACAGGTTTAACTGCTGTTTTAACTACAGGTTTCGCAGTTGTTTTAACTACAGGTTTCGCAG
>Ga0209081_1001477_pt1 | contig 14029 bp, 8 predicted proteins | sample GOMGulsemesocosm_4_FD_184636 | JGI IMG/M metagenome (GOLD analysis project Ga0209081, IMG submission 184636) | Methane-oxidizing microbial communities from mesocosms in the Gulf of Mexico - GOM15B Gulf of Mexico (SPAdes) (version 2) | ecosystem: Environmental > Aquatic > Marine > Cold seeps... | reverse complement strand
CGGGTAATACAGGGCACTTTGCAGCTTCTGAAAGTCGCGTGCATGGCTTGCCAACGTTTTCGGGCGAATACTCTGTTGTCAGCATGGCCGATGAAATGCTGACTCAAGGTGATGAGCAAGTAAAGGCGCTATTATGTTTAGCGGGGAATCCTGTTCTATCTATACCGAATGGTGAAAAGCTCGATCGTGCGCTGGAAGGACTCGACTTTATCGTTTCGATTGATTATTACATTAATGAAACGAGTCGCCATGCCGATATTATTTTACCGCCGGAAGGGCCATTAGAGCGTCCACATTATTCCTTAGGGGTGCATGCAGCGGCTACACGTAATACTGCAAAATATAGCCCCGCCTTATTTAGACCTAAGGATAATGCCTTACAAGAATGGCAAATACTATTGGAGCTGAGTACGCGACTTGGCTCACGGTCTTACCTTCAAACATTCACTAGCAAATTACAATATGGCTTTTTTAATCGTTTAGGTGCCGATGGGGTTTTAGATTTATTGCTTCGTTTAGGGCCTTATGGCTCATTGATACCAGGTGTCAATAAAGTAAACCTAGCGACATTAAAAAAGTCACCACATGGGGTTGACTATGGCGCCCTAAAACCTTGTTTGCCAGATAAATTATTTACTCAAGATAAAAGCATTCAACTGTTGCACCCGGTGTATGCAGAGGGCTTAAATAAATTGGCTGCTTCAATAAATAAACCAGTTGATAAGCAGTTTAATTTATTATTAATTGGTCGCCGTGACCTACGCAGTAATAATTCATGGATGCATAATAGCCGGCGCTTGGTTAAAGGCAAGCCACGTTGCAGTTTGCACATAAATCCATCGGATGCGGAGCGCTTGAATATTAGCGACGGACAAACCGTTACGCTATCTTCACGTGTAGGCTCAGGTGATATTGTGGCTGAGGTAAGCGATAGAATGATGGAAGGCGTTGTGAGTATGCCTCACGGCTGGGGGCATCGGCGTCAGGGCGTTCAACTGTCGGTTGCTGAACAAACAAAAGGTATTAGCATGAATGATTTAACTGATGAAACGGCGTTTGATCGATTGAGTGGGGTTGCAATTTTAAATGGGATACCCGTTAGTGTGGCTACGAAATAAACATACCTTTTGCCACCTAGCTAATGTAAATAAAAAAGGTATCTGTTGGTTTTGAGTTGCTCCGATTTTTACTTATATATCGTTGATATGTTGTGATTGTCTGCTATGTTTAAACATACATAGTTAATAAACGTTTTGAGCTGAGCGGTACTTCACTTCTCTCTATAGGCAAGATTGTCGTGGCTTAGCTTAAGTGTTATCACTTTTAGTTGAGGTATGAGCCTATGACAGAAAATAACCTGTGCGAGCTAAATATACTCTTAATCGATACGGCTGATGAGTTTGCTGAAATATTAGCGAAAGCCTCATATCAACAGAATTACCGTATCAAAATTGCGCAGAGCAATGATAATATCTTAGCCATTTTAGCTAATTCACCCTTTGATATTTTAATTACCGACATTGCAGAAAAGGACAGTGCGGCATTCAGCTATCAAATCCGAGAGCTGTACCCTGATGTATCCATCTTAATCATATTTGAAGCGTCTGATATGGGCACTATATTAGAAGTATTGCGTTTAGGCTCAGTTGAATTTTTACAAAAGCCGCTTAATCTGCCTGAGTTAACGCTTCTTTTAAGTGAAATTGCAAAAAAGAATTGCTTGCAACAGCGGCTAAAGCAGAGTTGCTACGAGCTTGAAGTGGAAAAAGAATTCTTAGCGGTTGCTTTACGTAGTATAGGCGATGGCGTAATCACTACTGACCTAGAAGGTCGTGTCACCATGCTTAACAGTATGGCTGAAAAGTTAACTGGCTGGTCAACGGAGGAGGCTAGTGGGCACCCGGTCAGTGAAGTCTTTAATATTATTAATGTTAGTAGCAGTGACAGAGTTGCCAGTCCAATTGATAAAGTCTTGGCTACAGGGGAAACGGTGTACCTTAGCAACCATACAACACTGGTAGCAAAAAATGGTACGGAATACCAAATTGCTGATTCGGCGGCTCCTATTCGTGATGAGCAACATAATATTTTAGGCATGATTCTCGTTTTTAGCGATGAGACTGAGCAATACCGTTTACGCCAAGAGGCGAGAGCCGTGCAAGAGCAAATACAAGAACTGTTTGATGGTATGCAAACAATGGCCGCTATTCTTAATGCAGAGGGTGAGGTTGTGTTTGCCAATAGTGGTGCCTTACAAATATTAGGTATGGAGCTAGCTGGCGTGGTTGGTATAAAACTTTGGCAGAGTGACTGGTTTAACTATGATGCAGACTTAATAGAAACAATTCATGATGACTATAAACAAGCTTGCGCTGGAAATATCGTGCTGCATGACGCTCAAGTATATACAGTCGAAGGTTTGTTGTGGGCAGAGTTCAGCTTACATGCTGTTTTTGCCGATGATGGCTCGGTACTTAGTTTGGTGGCAGAAGGTAGAGATGTTAGTGAGCGTAAAAGAATAGAAGATGAGAACTATTCATCCTTACAACATTTAAAACTATATCGTGAGCAGACACCATTAGCCGCGATTGAGTGGGATATTGATTTGCGAGTGGTCGATTGGAATGAGGCGGCAGAGAGGGTGTTTGAATACAGCTTGGCGGAGGTAAAAGGTCGTGATTGGACAGAAATTATGCTGTCAGCAGGCGATCAGCCATTGGTCAAGGATATCTGGCGGCAGATTATGGCGCAAACAGGTGGTGAGTTGGTCGAGCAGAGAGTTATTACTAAAAGTGGTCGGTGTATTTTAGTTGAATGGCACAGTGCCGCTTTACGTGATGATACGGGTACTGTGTTGGGTGGTATTTCACTAGCGATTGACATAACTCAGGAACACGAAATACAGCAGGCATTAGAGCTTCAGGCAAAAGAGCAGCACGACATACTGAATACCCTTATTGACGGGGTGATTATGTTTGGTGCAGATGCGCGAATGCTAAATTACAACAAAGGTGCTGAAATATTGTTTGGTTATAGTGCCGAAGACGCTCTGGGGATGGATTTAACCTTGCTGCGGACAGAATTAGATAGGCGTAGAGTTAGTCGTTATATCAAGGCTCTTGTACAGGGAGGCTCAAAGGTTGGGTTTGCTGATACCATGGAGGTAGTGGGTCAACGAAAAGATAAAACAACCTTCCCTATGCTGTTAACTATTGTTGAACTGCCGATATTAGATGGCGTGACAAGGCGTTTTATTGCCGTCTGTAAAGACCTTACCGAGATGAAGTCCCAGCAAGCAAAACTTCAGCGAGCCATGAAAATGGATGCGTTAGGTAAGCTCGTGGGTGGAATAGCGCATGATTATAATAATATGTTGGGAGTTATTTTAGGCTACGCTGACTTAATATCTATGAAGTTTAGTGCTGTCGAGGGCTTAGGTAAGTATGTCGATAATATTAGCGAAGCTGGGGAGAGAGGCCGTAGTTTAACTAAGCGAATGTTAGCTTTTTCCAAGCAAGAAAGCACAGAAGCTAAAGCGGTTGATATAAACGAAGTTTTGACTAAACAGAAAGAGTTTTTTGAAAAATCAGTGACAGTAAAAGTTCAGGTTGACTATTACTTAGATAACTCTCAATGGCAAATATGGGTAGACCCTAGCGAACTGGAAGATGTCTTATTAAATTTAACGATTAATGCTAAGCACGCCATGCCAGATGGGGGAAGATTAACGTTTACTAGTCGTGCTGTTCAATTAACGGCTGCCGATGCCTCAGCGATTGGACTGTCTGCGAATGACTATTTAACTTTATCAGTTACCGATACGGGTTTGGGTATTGAGCCAGAGTTGATCAATAAAATATTTGACCCATTTTTTAGTACCAAGGGTGTTGGTGGTACAGGCTTGGGGTTGAGTCAGGTGTATGGCTGTATGGAGCGTGCAGGAGGAACGGTTAGGGTGTACTCGCAACAAGGTATTGGGTCGGAGTTTGTGCTCTATTTTCCTCGATATCGAACGATTGAACAACACGCAACGATTGAGCAGGAGATAAACCATTTTGCACAGGGCCATGGCGAGCGCATATTGGTGGTTGATGATGAGCCAGCATTGCGAGAGTTGGCTAGTGAAATATTAACAATGGTGGGTTATCAAGTATTAACTGCGAATGATGGTCAGCATGCACTAGAAATATTGAAATCCAACCGAGTTGATGTGTTGCTATCGGATGTTATTATGCCGATTATGGATGGTTATCAATTGGCGCAACGAGTATCTGACCTTTATCCCGAGGTTAAAATACAGCTAGCCAGTGGTTTTAGTGATAATAGGCATGTGAGTGTTACCCAGAAGCGTTGGCACGAGCATATGTTACATAAACCTTATAGCTCATCTGAGTTATTGAAACGTATGGCAAGCTTGCTTAAAGGTGAAAATGCCGCGGATTAATGTGGCGGGGTTTTCTACCGCTTTCCGAGGGGTTTGGTGTTTTGTTTTGTGGTTATTGATACTTTAGGCTACCATAATAAGCTTATGATTCATTTGTCCTCATCATTAGCCAGAGTCTTTAACGTGTGTTTTATCACAGTTTTACTGCTGGCTTCTTTTTCTACAGTTTCGTTGGCTGATATGCCAAGCATGGTTTGTGTGCAAGCTGACGCAGAGTCAATGCAACATGATATGGGGCTACAGCCGAATGGCGTAGAACTCGCAGATTGCTGTCAAACTGAGGAAACCAAGAGCTGTTGTAATGCCTGCCATATTGCGGTGTACCAGACGGCGAGAACCATCCAGTTAAGTTTAATGGAGCTCAGTGATGAAAGTGTGGGTGTTACTTCTACACGGTTAAGCTCTCTAAATCCCCCACCTTTAATTAGGCCACCGGTCATCGTTTAAAAGTTACTTTTTGTGCCAAAGATATTTGGCTTGTTTTACTAACTTTTAAGGAGATGACATGAGTCAACTCACCCCGTTTATTAGATACGCAATAAGTAAAGGCTGTATTGCCTTACTGCTGCTTCTGTTTGCCCCTTTACTATTGGCAGAGTCCCTGCTGACCCTTAACAAGGCGGAAATTATAGCCTTAAATGATGACCCTATCTTACAGGCAAGTGAATTACGTGCCTTATCGGCGGCTCAGCTTGCGATTGCAGAAGGTCAGTTGGCTGATCCAACGTTCAATTTGGGTCTCTTTAATGTACCGACAGATGGTTTTGACCTTAACCAAAACCCTACAACACAACTTAGGTTTGGTATAAGTCAACAGTTGGCAAAAGGTGATAGCTTACGGCACAAAACTGTGCAGGGTGAATATGTAGCGTTGGCACAACAAGAAAGAGGGGCTTTGCTGAAAAAAAGCTTACTTAAAGAGGTACGTTTACAGTTTTTAGAAACCTTGTATCAGCAAAAAGCGTTAAATATATTAAGAGAAAATAGACGTTATTTTTCTGACTTGTTAATTAGTAGTGATAATTTATATGCGGTGGGCCGGGCAAATCAACAGGCTGTTTTACAAGCCAAACTGGAACTTTCTCGTTTGGACGATCAAATCAATCAAGGGCTCAACCAGTTTGAAATTGATCGGGCTTTATTAGCGAAGTGGGTTCCTTTGGCCGGTGATGCTAACTTGGTAGGCTCGTTACCTATACTCCCGAACTTTTCAAACTTAGAAAGCCTTGAGCTGAACTTACAGAAGCACCCTGTTATAGCAATAGATGATGCCTATATTGCAGTGGCTAAGCAGGGTGTGCATATTGCTAAGGAGCAATACAAGCCTGCGTACAGCCTTGGTATTGAATACCGTAAACGTTTTGGGGATGAGCCAAACGGTCGTGAACGTGATGATATGTTGGCAGCTATGCTAAGCGTGGAGATGCCTATCTTTACTGAAAAAAGGCAGGATAAACGGCTATCTGCACGGCAATATGATTATCAGGCAATGAAGTTAAAGCGCTTAGATTCATTACGCGATATACGCCAGAAATTACGTAAAGAATACGGCAATTGGTTGCGTTTGCAGCAACGATCCACACGTTATAAGCAGCAACTATTGAAACAAGCAGCCGCACATACAAGTGCAGCGCTCAGCGCTTATCAAAGTGGGGTTGTTGATTTTTCAACATTGATGTATGCACGTATTAGTGAGCTTGAAACACGCTTACAAGCAATCCGATTGGCTATTGATTTGCTAAAGGCTCAGAGCAAAGTTTTATTTTATAGTATGGAAAGTACTCAAGCTCAACAAGGGGATAAGTATGAGTAGTAGAAAGGTTGGTTGGTTTGGTTGTTGCCTAACGCTATTTTTATGCGGCTATAGCGTATTTTCTTTTGCAGGGCATAATGATGAAAAAGAAATTCTGTATTGGGTGGCGCCGATGGATCCGAATTTTAAGCGAGATGAACCGGGAAAGTCGCCGATGGGAATGGATTTAGTGCCGGTGTATAAAGATGCTGGTGCGGCTAATGAGGTGAGCATTTCACCGGAGGTGATGCAGAATTTTTCAGTACGATTGGCAGAGGTTGAGCGCAGCCACTTATGGCGCGGGATTAACACCGTAGGTTATGTGGATTATAACGAAGCGATGGTCAGCCATATTCACCTTAGAACATCGGGTTGGATTGAACACTTAGCGACACACTCGGTGGGTGAGCGTTTCAAAAAAGGCGATACATTATTGCAATTATATTCCCCAGAATTAGTGAATGCGCAGCAAGAATATCTACAGGCATTGCGTTCAGGTAGCCGCCCATTAATAAGCTCATCTCATGTGCGCTTAATGGCGTTGGGTTTAAGCCAGCAGCAGATTAAGCAATTGAAGAAAACACGTAAAATATTGCAATCGGTTCCTATTTATGCGGACCAAGATGGAGTCGTGTCAGAATTATCGGTGCGACATGGAATGTATGTGACGCCTAAGAATAAAGTCATGAGCTTGGCTAATTTATCCTCCGTTTGGTTATTGGTGGATGTGTTTGAAAAACAGGCTAATTGGGTGAAATTGGGTGATGTCGCAGAAGTGACACTATCTTATCAACCGGGTAAAAAGTGGCAGGGACGGGTGAGTTATATTTACCCTTCTTTGGACGAAACAACACGCTCATTAAAGGTTCGCCTAGTGTTTGATAACCCAGATGAATTGCTTAAACCGAATATGTTCGCAAAGGTAAGAATACTGAGTGGTGCAAAAAATAATATCTTAGTCATTCCAACGGAAGCACTCATTAGAACCGGCTTGCAAGAGCGAGTGATTGTTGCGAAAGGAGGCGGTAAATTTGAGGCGCGTATTGTCCAATCAGGCATAGAAAGTGGCAATTACATAGAAATATTGAATGGTGTTCAAGAGTCTGAAAAGGTTGTGGTGTCGGGGCAGTTTTTGATTGATTCTGAGGCTAGCTTACGTGGAAGCTTGTTACGAATGTCAGAACCTGATCAGCCAATTAACGAGGCTCGGTAATGATTCAGTGGCTTATAAACTGGTCGATTAAGAACCGAATACTGGTGCTGTTGTTGGCAGCTATGGTGCTAGTTTGGGGTGTTCAGTCGATTAAGAAAATCCCTTTAGATGCCTTGCCAGACTTATCTGATGTGCAAGTGATTATTAAAACAAGCTACCCAGGGCAAGCGCCTCAGGTGGTTGAAGATCAGGTGACGTACCCCTTAACGACGTCGATGTTATCGGTACCCAAGGCGGTTAATGTACGGGGTTATTCATTTTTTGGGGACTCTTATGTCTACGTTATTTTTGAAGATGGGACCGATTTATATTGGGCGCGCTCACGGGTTCTTGAATATTTAAACCAAGCGGCTGCAAAGCTACCAGAACAAGCAAAGCCTGAATTGGGCCCCGATGCAACGGGGGTGGGCTGGGTGTATGAATATGCCTTGTTAGATAGAAGCGGTAAGCATGATTTAGCTCAACTGAGAAGCCTGCAAGATTGGTTTTTAAAGTATGAGCTACAAACGGTAAAAGGTGTAGCAGAGGTAGCAAGTATTGGCGGTATGGTGAAGCAGTATCAGGTGATTGTGAACCCTGAGAGCCTGCGAGCCTATAACTTACCGATTGAGCAAGTTAAAAAAGCTATTCAGCAAGGTAACCAAGAAACGGGTGGTTCGGTTATTGAAATGGCTGAGGCTGAATATATGATTCGATCAACGGGGTATATTGATAGCCTTGATGATATGAGGCATATACCGATCAAGGTAAGCCAGCAAGGGACACCGCTATTATTATCAGATATTGCGGAGGTTCGCTTGGGACCTCAAATGCGCCGTGGTATTGCTGAGCTTGATGGTGAAGGTGAAGTCGTTGGTGGCGTGATTATTATGCGCTCAGGAGAAAATGCGCTGGCGACTATTCAGGCGGTAAAAGATAAGTTGGCAACGTTAAAATCAAGCCTACCCGAAGGTGTTGAGGTTATTACAACCTATGACCGTTCGGCATTAATTCTACGAGCGGTGAAGACATTAAATTCTAAGTTAATTGAAGAGTTTTTGGTTGTCGGCTTGATTTGCGCCTTATTTTTATTCCATATACGTTCATCATTAGTGGTTTTATTATCGCTCCCCGTAGGGATCTTGGTTGCCTTTATTATCATGCAGCAGCTTGGCATTAATGCGAACATTATGTCCCTTGGTGGTATTGCCATTGCGATTGGGGCAATGGTCGATGCGGCAGTTGTGATGATTGAAAATGTGCATCGGCATATGGAGGGTAAAACGGTTAATAACCAAAATCGTTGGCAGATTATTGCTAAAGCCTCAGCCGAGGTTGGCCCTGCACTTTTCTTTTCACTGATGATTATTACCCTAAGCTTTTTGCCTGTGTTTGCTTTACAGGCGCAGGAGGGGCGTTTATTTGCACCGTTAGCGTTTACTAAAACCTTTGCGATGGCGGGGGCAACCTTATTATCGGTGACTTTAGTGCCGGTATTAATGGGGTATTTTATTCGTGGGAAAATTCTAAGCGCTGATAAAAACCCAATCAATAAGGGTTTAATAAAGCTGTATCAACCTGCAATAAAGTGGATATTAAAATCGCCGAAGCAAGTTGTTGCACTATCCATGGTGTTGATACTGTGTGGCTTATTTCCACTCAATAAATTGGGCTCAGAATTTATGCCCGATTTAGACGAGGGCGATTTGCTATATATGCCGAGTACCTTCCCTTCTATTTCTATTGGCAAGGCAAAGGAGTTTTTACAGCAAACCGACAAAATTATCAAAACAACTCCCGAGGTCTTGCACGTATTTGGGAAAATTGGACGAGCAGATAGCGCCACTGATCCAGCCCCATTAACAATGGTTGAATCAACCATTCAATTCAAGCCTAAAGATCAGTGGCGAGAAGGCATGACCATTGAAAAAATCCGCGATGAACTAGATAGTAAATTAAATATTCCCGGTGTGTCTAATATTTGGGTCATGCCCATTAAAAACCGTATTGATATGTTAGCCACGGGCATTAAAACCCCAGTAGGTATTAAGGTGGCAGGGGCAGACTTAAATGTTATACAGCGTATTGGCAAGCAGATTGAGCAGGAATTAAACCAGCTGAATGGGACAGCGTCGGTTTATTCGGAAAGAGTCGCTTCGGGGCGTTATATCACGATTGATATTGATCGCTTAGCGGCCGCACGATTTGGCCTAAATGTGAGTGATATTCAATTAGTGATTAAAACAGCATTGGGTGGCATGCAGGTCGGCCAGTCGGTAGAAGGCTTGGAACGCTACCCGATTAATATTCGTTATCCTCGTGACTACCGTAATAGCCTAGAGAAAATACGACAACTGCCTGTTGTCACACCACAAAATGCACACATTCCTTTAGCTGAACTAGCGGATATTCGTATTGAACAAGGCCCAGGCATGATCAAAACAGAAAACGCGCGTTTAAACGGGTGGATTTACGTGGATATTTCAGGTGAAGACATTGGTAGCTACGTTGAGCAAGCCAAAGCCTTATTGGCTAAAACAATAAAGCTACCGGCAGGCTACTCAATTAGTTGGTCAGGACAGTACGAATATATGGTGCGTGCGAAAGAAAAAATGATGACGGTTATTCCAGCAACGCTGGCAGTGATTATTTTATTATTGTATTTAAGCTTTAGAAACATGGGTGAAGTACTGGTTATTATTGCGACTTTACCGGTAGCGCTTAGTGGTGGAGTTTGGCTGTTATATGGTTTGGATTACAATCTATCAATCGCGGTAGGCGTTGGTTTTATTGCCTTGGCAGGGGTGTCGATAGAAATAGGTGTGGTGATGTTGGTGTATTTAAATCAAGCTTTGCGAGAGCAAATAGGTGATGAACAAGCGCTGAGTGTGAAACATGTTAAACAGGCGGTTATTACCGGTGCATTACAAAGAATACGCCCCATTGTAATGACGGTGATGGCTGTGATAGCAGGCTTATTACCTATTATGTTGGGTGGTGGTACGGGGTCTGAAGTGATGCGTAGAATAGCCGCGCCAATGGTGGGTGGCATGCTAAGTACCTTATTATTCTCGCTTATTTTATTACCGGCTGTTTTTCTATTATGGAAAACACCTAAGATGAAAAAGAATTAATCTTAGGCAGGGTATTATTCTAGCTCAAGCAGCGCTAGGGCTAGAATAATTCGATATCGCTGTCGATAACTTTTGCCTTGAGTAGACCTTTGTCGAGTAATTCGCAGTAATTAAGCACTTGGTTTCGTCCATTGCCCTTTGCGTAATATAGCGCTTCATCGGCGTATTCGAGTACTGTTGTTGGGTTGTCTTGTGAATGCAACGAAGCAACACCAATGCTAACCGTTACTTTGCCAACTTTAGGGAAATCAAATTGTTCAACTGCTTGGCGGAAACGTTCAAAGGCAAGAAGGGCATCTGAACGCTTACTGGGCGCGAGTACAACAACAAATTCTTCACCGCCATAGCGGAACATGATGTCGTTGTTTCTAAAAGTTTTTAACATTATTTTTGAAAACAATAACAAAACTTCATCGCCATAAACGTGTCCAAAATTATCATTAACGGACTTAAAGAAATCAATATCAAGTAAGCTAATCCAATGTGACTCCCCCTGCTTATTGGTACGTCGTTCATGTGAGACGGGAGGGTTTTCTGGGTTAATTTGATCACTGGATAAGAGCTCAGATAAATGCAAATCAAAGGTTTTACGGTTGAGTAGGCCGGTTAATGTGTCGTGCTCATTATCATGCGCTATGGCCAAGAAATTACTATAAATTTGAACAAAACCATCGACCATGTTTCGTTGTTCGCTGCTAAAAGAGGTACAGTGAACATCTAAAATAGCAGACACCCGTTTGTTGATAATGATTGGGAACAAGGTTCTTGTTAAATGGGCTTGTTGTTGAGAGCTTATTTTGCCTTGGCTAATACATTGTTCTGCTAGAGGATAGGACTTCACTCGCGGGTCGCCATGTTTATTAGGCATTGAGTTAAAGAATTTTTGCTGATCAATACTGGGAATACAAGCCGCTACCTCTAAATCGTTGTTGCCATCACTTCGAGAGACTCTAAGTAGACAGATGCTAGTAATGGGCTTTAGTAATTCTTCTAATGTGGTAACTAGGGATATTTCAAGTGACCGGCGATCTCGCGCGGAGGTCATTTTTATAATGGAGTCAAAGAGTGATAATTGGTGATTAGACATGTTTTTATTATGCTTAGGCGCTGTCCAAGAAGGCTTCAGAGACATTTTATAGACCTTAATTAGATGCTAGCCCTTTTTACTGGCTTTTACCACCTGTTTTACTTATTAGAGTGGCTTCTGAGATATAACTTATATTTCAATGGTTTGAATGCTGGGCTTGTTATCGTAGCAAGTGCATGCATACGGTCTAATGTGCTAAGGTTTAGAGACGATTTATTGGATCGAGTGATAGAGTGAAAAGTAGACTTATTTTAGTTGTTGTATTGCTAGCAACCTTTGCCATGGCTTGGTTCTTTCTCTTGTCGAAAGATGAAGCTATTAGCGTTAGTCTCGCGACGGTTAGCCGTGGAACTGTTGATTTAACCGTATCGAATACTCGGGCTGGCAGTATTAAGGCCTGTCAGCGCTCGCGTTTGTCCTTGCCTATAGGCGGACAAATTGCTGAGCTATTTGTGAGTGAAGGTGATCATGTTAAGCAAAACCAAGTGTTGATTCGACTATGGAATAAAGATCAGCAAGCGCGCCTTGCCGATGCTAAATCGCGGCTTGTAATGGCTCGCTTGGCGGTGGAGGAGAGCTGTCGTTTAGCGGAATTGAATAAGCGCGAGCATGCGAGAATGCAGAGCCTTGCTGAGCAAAAGTTGGTATCAGCAGAGCGTTTGGATGCATCAAGCACACAGGTGAGTATTTCAGCGGCAAGCTGTAGCAAAGCACAAGCCAGTGTGACTAGTTTTGTGGCAAATAGGCAGTTACAGGCTGCTATTCTTGAAAAAACAGAATTAACCGCTCCATTTTCCGGTGTTATTGCCGAAATTAATGGCGAAGTGGGTGAATATATTACACCGTCACCATCGGGTGTTGCGACCCCTCCAGCGGTAGATCTTATTGCGGATAATTGTTTGTATGTCAGCGCGCCTGTTGATGAGGTGGAAGCGGCACAAATAAAAATAGGTATGGCGGTCACGGTTACTTTAGATGCTTATCGTAATGAATCATTTGCCGCTAAGATCACGCGTATTGCACCTTATGTTAAAGAACTGGAAAAGCAGGCGCGAACGGTTGATGTCGAGCTTGAATTACTTAATAAAGCGCCAGAAAAGAAATTCCTGATTGGCTATAGTGCGGATATTGATGTGATTATTCAGCAGCATAAAAACACCTTGAGACTACCAACAGAAACCGTGATTGATGGTAATACGGTGTTGCTTTACCAGCCATCGACAAAAACATTAGTACGCAAAGAATTTACTCCAGGAATCAGCAATTGGCGCTTTACCGAGGTGAAAGAAGGGCTGTCTGAGGGTGATAAAGTCTTATTGTCATTGGATCAGGAGGGTGCGGTAGAAGGCGCTCTTGTGGTTATAGCGAATGATTGAGCTACGACATTTAAATAAAGGTTTTCAAGTTGGTGAGCAAAAAGTACAAGCCTTAGATGATATTTCTATACGCATTAACGATGGTGAATATATTGCGATAATGGGGCCATCTGGCTCAGGTAAATCAACCCTGATGAATATCTTGGGCTTATTAGATAGAGCCAGTTCTGGTGAGTATTTACTTGATGGTATCAATGTCAGCGAACTTAACGAAGCACAGCGAACAAAGTTACGCAGTGAGAAAATTGGTTTTGTTTTTCAGTCGTATCACCTTATCTCACGGTTAACGGCACGAGAAAACATTGAGCTTCCAATGATGTTAGCGGGTATGTCGGTTAAATTACGTAACAAAAAGCTCGATGAGGTCTTAGAAAAATTGAACTTGCAAGATCGAGCGCACCATAGCCCTAATCAGCTATCAGGCGGGCAACGACAGCGTGTAGCTATTGGTCGTGCCATTGTTATGAAACCGAGCATTCTGTTGGCTGATGAACCCACCGGTAATTTAGATTCAAAATCGGGTGCAGCGGTCACCGCGTTGCTAGAGTCGCTTAATGAGGATGGTATTACCTTGATTGTTGTGACTCATGACCAAGTCATGGGGGCAAGGTCGCATCGACAACTTCATATGTTTGATGGTCGCGTTGAGCAGCCACTAGGCTAGACCTATGATGCGCCTGCCGGATATTGTTAGCTTTTCCTTGCAGGTTTTAGTTCGTCAGCGTTTTCGTACGATTGTGCTTTGGGTGGCGATTGCCATTGGCGTTATTGCGGTTAACTTACTAACGGCATTGGGTGAAGGTGCAAAATCTTATGTGCTCAGTGAATTTAATGTATTGGGTCGTCATACGCTTATTACCCTACCGGGGAAAAAAGAAACTAAAGGTGGAATGCCGCCATTCACTGGGCAGTCCCCACGTTCATTAACACTTAAAGATGCGCAGGCGGTGGCCCGAATATCAGGAGTTAAAGCGGTCGCACCCCTAGTGGTTGGTAATATTGAA
>Ga0209081_1001474_pt1 | contig 14044 bp, 14 predicted proteins | sample GOMGulsemesocosm_4_FD_184636 | JGI IMG/M metagenome (GOLD analysis project Ga0209081, IMG submission 184636) | Methane-oxidizing microbial communities from mesocosms in the Gulf of Mexico - GOM15B Gulf of Mexico (SPAdes) (version 2) | ecosystem: Environmental > Aquatic > Marine > Cold seeps... | reverse complement strand
CAAATAGTCAATCCCGTGCTGAAGTTCTTCGCCACGCTCCAACACCAGTACCTTCAAGCCTTTTTCAGTGAGTTCCTTCGCTGCCCAGCCGCCCGAGATACCCGAGCCCACTACTATCGCGTCATACTCTGTTGTTCTATTAAACATGCGGTTCGCCTATAAAACTTTATTCTTCAGAGATAAGTCATCATGCAACTAAGGGTTAGCTATTTCTACCAGCCCAGGCACTGTCATCTTCTTTCAATGGAATGTCACCCTTAAAACTCATCGGCATTGGGCTATACCTTAAAACCTGTTTTGCACCAACCTCTGAAGTAAAAAAACCCCAAATGGTCAACTCCTTTAACTGGCAAATAAAGGGCGACTTATGATCCTCACCAAATGCGCCCGTGGTATTGGCAAATGCATACCATGGATCGTCACTTGCATCTTCCTCAAGAGTTTCCAAAATCCCTAACATTTCTATTTCGCTAAGATCGCCAACCCTTTTGCTATAACTGTTAAACGCTATACTCGGAATAGACTCTAGCCCCGACATAAAAATTTCGCGCTCCTGATCGTTAAGCCAGTCAGCAACCATCAATTCGATAAACCGTGAAGTTCCCGCCTGTTTAGCGCCTGGGGTTTGCGTCTCTGGAATTATGATTTCAGAAAAATGTGTGATCAATTCACGCTGGTCGCTAGTAAAAAAATCAACTTCACTCGCAACATAGTCAGAAGCCGTCGCCAAATAGACCTTTTGCTCGTCAGTCAGGCTAAAGCTCGCCTGGCTTGCCGTCACTCCACCGACCAATAAAGCCGCGCACTCCAAAAACCCACGACGATTCATACTTGGCCTACCTCTTGCCCGGTGGTTTTTCGGCTGCGTAGTTTTTTAATCAACAAAGAGACACCCAGAACAAGTAGTGCTACCGCGATCGCTATCGTGTTCTCTGCATCCGATTTCGAGTAAGCGTATCCGGCAACTTTAAAGATTTGATAGCCGACGTAGAGCACCTCTACTTTGACCAAATGATAGGCCTCGAAGAAGAAGGTCGCTGTTGGTAATAGTAGAAATTTAATATACAGCGCTATAGCGATTGAGCTCACTAAGCTCGTACGATGATTTTTAAGCCAACTATCGATCATCTCTGTGCTCTCTTTATTTTTAGACAATTCATTACAACAAACCCAACATCAAACGGCTTGAATAGAATCAGCCATTACTGGTACAAAATCGTCACATTCTTTAAATCGACAATTCTTCTCAAGTATCGCGGGATCACTATCGATCAAGTCCTCTATTTGCGGCCCGATGACTAGCCTACCATCATCTGACAATGACGAAGTTTTTGTCGGAAACTCTGATTTTGGCCTTCCAGCCAATTGCCCGAGGCCATTTGTGGAATAGGGCGGGCAATGCGAGGTATGGACGCCCCAGCGAAGACTCACCGCTAGAGCTGAAGGAGAACGAACTACTCTATCATCTGTTGAATCTGATTGATGACTACAATCGTGAAGAGCGGGTTATGGATATCACCTTCCGCTGCCAGCGACCAGGGTGATACACGCCCTAGATCACGCGATGACTTGGCGACATCGACGCTGTCGATAATGACTAACAATACACTAGTGAATCATTTAGTCAGCGGGCATGCAGCAATGTTTATAGCGCTTTTTACTACCGCAGGAGCACTGGGATTTCTTTCGAGGCTTTATATCGTTTTCGATATTCAGTACATCCTGCTGGTAAAGCTCGGTTAAGGACTCAAACAATTGAGGGTGCTTTGTTTTCATCATCGCAGGGCGTTCAAAAAAGTACTCTGATGCCACCGCAAGAAACTCAACTCGATTGGTTGCGCCGTAACTTCTAATATTACTCTTCTTTTTGTGTATTTCTTGAGTCTTATGAGCAACCAATTCAAACCAAGGTAGAGAGAACGAAAATTCCTTCAAACGCTCTGGGTAGCCATCGCACTCTCCATCGGCCATATCAACCAAATGTACAAATTCATGTATTCCTACATTTTGCTTGTCTTTGGTATTGTCGAAGCCTTGATAGAGTGCGGGTTTACTCAACGCCATTTTTCCCAACATAGGGCCAGTGCCAACCATACCGGTGATCATAGAATCTGACTGCCCGCATTCGAATTTCTCATTAAAAGCAGCAGGCAGTAGATAAACAGAAGCAAGATTGAAATAATGCCACTTAGGAAACCCCCAAACGGGAATAATGGCACTCGCTGCAACTAACAACCGATCTTCATTGGTTACGTCGAATTGACCTGCCTCTACGCCCGTTGTCTGTAGAAACAATACAATACGCTGCTCAAATAATTGCTTATCGCTCTCACTTAACACTCGATAGAAGCCAACCTTATCGAATAGAAAAGTAGACCATTGAGCTAACCACTGTATCGAAGGTTGCTCGGTCGAGCCAAAAAAATACTGCCAGATATTCCTAATCCACGTTATCATCAGTTTACGCACTTCCCTCTACACAATTATTGTTGATAAGAAAACGTAGCGTAGGCGCAGATAATACCACCGCATTATAAAACCAATCCCTGGCTGTGCGACACTAAATAGGCGCTGATCAAACCAAGAAATACGAGATCCAGACTCCCCTGAGCCCACAAACCTAGGCCTTATTTACTCCCTTAATCAGTGAAGGTACTTTCTGTACGCGGGCGAAGCTATAGACACGAATCCAACTTCAACTTACCGCTCACATCTCGCGCCATCATCTCAACCAGTTTCACCTGCGCGGCCACTAAGGCAGGATAACCACTTTTGTCCTGCCTAATAGAGTGGCCGTAGCTTCCTTCAATATCACCACAGCGCGAAGTCACACGCCAATCGGCCATCAAGGTGACTTGAGCATTCAAATTTCCGTGAAATCTTTTCACATCGATGACAATGCGCAACTTATCGGCCTGCTGCTCGCTGAGCTTTGCTGCACCTTCGAAGGAGGAGTCAAAAGCCCTTTCGAAACCCTGCTCTAATGACTCCGCCCAAAAATGAAAGCTGGCGACTCGCATCTCTTGCGGCCCAACCTGTAGCACCAGACTGCCCGTTTGAAGATAGCTGGGCAGGCGTACACGAGAAACTTTGCGATAGTTTTTCTGAACACCGTTTTCAACACCGGAATCTAAAAGGTAGTAACGAGGGGTTGGCGCTGTCGTACATGCACACAAGCTGATAAAACAAGTCAGAGAAACCACGAGAGCTTTGATAGACATTATGGCTTCACCGTTGGAATTAGGTCGTTATCTTGATCGCTGGAAAACACCATTGAATTGGGTTTGGCATCGAGGCGCTTAAATAAAATATCGGTCTGTCGCAACATGCGCCTTAGCTCGATCATTGTCGCCTCGAGGTCTCTATAGAGATCGGAATCAGGGTCCATACCCCTTAGGGTTTTACCGAGATCGATCAGTGTTGTATTTAGATTTTTTGGCAGCGATTTAGTCGCTGGGTCATCGAGAATAAAATTAACATCGTCCAAGGCGCTATCGGCAGATTTCATCACCTTGCTGATATTCTTAAGCGCGGCTGTGGCTTCGACCACCGCATCTTCAACGGGCATTGCCTCCATTTTTTTCAATAAATCTCCGACTTGACGCTCAATTTGTGCGATCCCCCCAGTGGTCGTCGGAAACACCTGCCAATCTGACAGGGTTTTAATTTTCACCTCAGTATCAGCTTCGTAATAATCCAAGTCCACATAGAGCCTGCCGGTAATAATATTTCCGGTGGCCAAGGATGCGCGCAATCCATTGGCGACGGCAATTTCGAGCAGCTGATCATTTTCAATCACACCGCGATTGGAATCATCACCTAAGCGCCCCGGCTCAATTCGGATAAGCACCGGCATTTGTGCATGCCCCTCGCTCGTCCAACCCTGACCCGCCTGAAGCAGGCCCATGGACACACTGACCACAGTGCCAAATCGTGCACCTCTATAATCAACCGGTGCGCCCACTTCAAGGCCTCGAATTGAGCTATCAAATAACAGTAAATAGTTGCGCCCATGGGTGTGGGGGTTTTCGTAAATATCACTCTCTTTATCGTAGAGCTGAAACTCTCTTGAGTCCTGCACGGGGGCTCCAGGAGACGCCCCCTGAGGCAAGCCAAAAGATATACCGCCCGAAAGCAGGGTCTCGAGACTATCGGTGTGTACCGATAGTCCATCGACACCCGCGTCAACACTAATGCCGCTGGCATTCCAAAACCGGGTCGAGTCGGTAATCAAATCGTTGTAAGGGGCGTTAACGAAAATTTGGTAACGCGCCTGCCCATCTTCAGCCGACAGTGTTTTCGCCTCGACCTTACCGACACGATAGCCGTTGTATAAGACAGGGCTACCGATCGAGATAGAACCGACTCGCTCGGATTTTAGATCAATGTGTATACCGGGCGTGCTTTGCGGTGTGACGGGCACATCTTCTAAGCCTTGAAACGTTCTGCGGCCGGTAGCGCCTGTGCCGGGCGATAATTCAATATAGGCACCGGATAACAAAGTCGACAATCCCGAAATACCGCTGGAGCCGATACGCGGGCGAACCACCCAAAACTGAGTATCTTCACGCAATAGCTCTTGAGTTTCACCGTCGAGTCGAACAATAGCGGTAACGTCATTAAAACCATCATTCAAAAATACTTCTTCGACCACTCCGAGATCAACCGACAGGCGTTTAACTCGTGTCTCTCCGGCCTTTAAGCCTTCTGCCGTTGAGAAAGTAACTTCAATTGTTGGCCCCTCGGAAAGTGCGCTTTGTATCACCATCCACAGACCAATCGCGATGGCGGTTAACGGCACAAACCAAACCGACGACAACAGCGGCTTTTTGTTGACGAGTTCAACATCGCTCATGAAGCTTCTCTCTTGTCGCCCATTGCTTTAGCGTCTGATAACACTTAATTTTTCGCCTCTAAATCTGTCAAATCTGACTCTTGTAACTGCTCTTTGTCCCACAGCAAACGAACATCAAATGCTTGCGCCGACAGCATGGTGAACAATACCACACCGGCGAACGATAGCGCTGCAGGGCCTGGGTGAATCGACATAATATTGTCGAACTGAATTAGCGCAACCAACAGAGCCACCACAAACACATCAACCATCGACCACTTGCCGACGAATTCGGTCAGATTGTAAATTTGATTGGCTTTAGCGTGGCTGATTGGCTTTTTGCGCACGACCATCCAACTAAGCCATGTGATTGAGATCATTTTTAAGATGGGGACAACGACGCTCGCAACAAAAATAACCAGAGCAACCCCATAAGAGCCCAATTCCCACAATTGGACCACGCCCTGAATAATCGTGCTCTGCAAGGTTCGACCCAGTTGCGTCGTTTCCATAATCGGTAAGAAGTTGGCGGGAATGTATAACACGCAAGAGGTTATCAAGAAGGCCATGGTTTTCTGTATGCTGTAAGGTTTACGCAAAGAGACGGATGCACCGCAGACGCGGCAGCGCGATGACAACTTAGCCTGCCTTGGCGTCATTAAGGTGCTACAGATACTGCACGAACGCAGCCCTCGTGACGCAGCCGTCCCCTTGGGAAACGTCATCGCTTACTCGCCCGGCGAATCAAGCGCCATAACTCAATACGATCGACGCTATTCAACGCCACTAAAAAACACACCGAAAAGGCCAGCAGCGCCCAAAAAGCCATGCCAAATTCTACTTCGGCCATCGACGCGATCTTAGTCAGGCTCACCAAAACGCCCAACACATAGACTTCAACCATATTCCAATGCCTGACCTCGTAGAAGATGCGGCCCCACATAGGCAACAAACCTGTAAACCAATTGAGCTTTAGTGAAAGCAATACAATCAACATAACCACAATCAATAGCAGCGGAATACCAACAACAAGCCCAATCACCAAAAGCCCCAGTACCACCTCATTGCTTTCTAGCAAGGCCAAGCCACTGTCTAGTAGCGTCATTCCACGGCTGCGGCCGCCAGCGCTGAATCCGAGCATCGGAAAATAGAGCGCGCACCCTAAAAATACCAAAGAGGCAAATAGAAGACCGATGATTCGGCCATGATCCTTTTCGCTGTGACCGGCCACACTGTGACCGCAACGCTGACACAGGGCCTCCTGCTCAACGGCCAAAGGCGGCACATGAAGCAACTGATCACAGGCGTAACAGGCTATATGATGCTCATTGTGTGAGCGACTTTCGACCGACATTCTCTATTTCCTAGCGCACAACTTCAGCGATATTCTATTTCCTAGCGCACAACTTCAGCGATATTCCGTACAGTGTAAACCAATTCTGTATTGACTAGGATGGCGAGATGCCCGAAAGAGCACAAGTGCGAGGTGCGAGGTGCGAGGTGCGAGGTGCGAGGCAGTATGAACTCTGCGCTCAATCACAGTCGCCTTCATTAAGAACCGATGAGGGCAACCGTGATCAAACAATAGACCTGCAGCTAAGAGGCAGCCTCTAATTGCCTACCCATCATCGCATGCACCGACTGAATCGCCTTTAACGGTCTTACCATTACCTTGAAATCGATGATTTTACTGCAGCTAAGAGGCAGCCTCTAATTGCCTACCCATCATCGCATGCACCGACTGAATCGCCTTTAACGGTCTTACCATTACCTTAAAATCGATGATTTTACCCTCGTCGTTCCAGCGAATCATATCGATACCATTGACGTGAACGCCATCTAACTCGGTGACAAACTCCAACACAGCGTCATACTCGCCGACGACCTCACGGACGTATTTGAAATTGCCGTTGTTGAGTACCGTACCGGCAGACTGAAGATACAGTAGCGCAATCTCTTTGCCCTCTAACGGCGTATGAACAATCGGCGAATGAAAAACCACATCGTCAGCCAAGAGATCAGCCAGATTCGATTGCTGTCCACCTTCAAAAGTATCGTGCCATTTTTCAATTACGCTAGTCATCGTTGTCTCCGTTATTGTTCGGTTTAAAGTGGTGTTTAATCGTTATCGACTTCTACGATCTTTATTGCTACACGGCTTATAGTGCGGCCATTATGGTTTGTAGATGGTAGCGGCCGTTACCCAAGAGCGCGTCTAACGCGGTTAGACGTTTGACATAGTGCCCTACGTCGAGTTCATCGGTCATACCAATACCGGCGTGAATCTGAATCGCTTGGCGCCCAATAAAGTGGGCGGCGCGGCCAGTTTGTATTTTAAGAGCTGCCACGTCTTCAGCGCTTAGGTCGCCGTCTTCACGCAAATTCTCGGTGCATTGATCGGCGAAACAGCGCGTCTTTTTTAAGATCACATACATATCGGCAATCGTATGCCTTAACACCTGAAAACCCGCAATTGGAGTACCAAACTGCTTTCGAGTTTTGGTGTAGTCTGCGGTGGTTTGCAGGAGTTTCTCCATTGCCCCTAGAGCTTCGTTACAAAGCAGATAGGCTCCTAAGCGAATAGTTTTCTGCAACGTTTGCGCGCCGTCTTCTGACACCAATTGTTCAGGCGCGATCTGCACATTATCGAACCGCAGCGTGGCGGCTCTTGCGCCATCGACCAAGGTATAGGATTCAAGCGTCAGACCTTGCGACTCTTTGGGCACATAAAACAAACCTATTTTATCGCTGTCAGCCATCTTCGCGCTGACCACAAAGCCATCGGCTTGAGGTGCTGCCAACACCACAACCTTTTCACCACTCAACCTAAACCCATCTGGCTCACGAACAGCAGTTGACATAATATTAAGAGGATTACTGCCGCAAGTTAACTCTTCCCACGCAAGCGATAAAATCAATTCACCTGCCACCAGTTTGGGAATCAAGTCGGATGCCAATGTTTGGTTTTCGCCTTGCTGTATTGCCGATGCAGCCAACACCACCGAACTAAAATAGGGCTCTAATACGAGGCCTCGGCCGAACTGCTCGGCGAGTTTTGGCAGATCAGCAAGGTTGCCGCCCAGGCCGCCCAGCTCTTCTTGAAAGGCGATGCCGAGCCAACCGAGTTCTGCAAACATTTGCCAGTGCTTAGGGTTGAATCCAAGTTTTGATTCAGCCAGTGCCCGACGAGCCTCAAAGGCGTATTCTGTGTCGACAAATTTGCTGACGCTATCGATCAACATGTCTCGCATTTCGCTGGAAATCGTACTCACGTTTTTGTTCTCCATCATTTCATTAGTACCAGCTTTGAGAGAATCTCACGCTGCACTTGATGTGATCCGCCATAAATTGAGCAAGCACGATGATTTAAGTACTTAGCCATCACGGTCAGCATCGAAGCCGGCCCTACGGATTTACGCTGAGAACCCATGGTTAATGCCTCGCGCTGATCTGCTAGGGCGAAGGAGCCACACACCTCGAGAGCCAGCTCGGCAACATGCTGAGTTAAATCCATGCTTTCTAATTTAATTGCAGAGGCCATAGAGGCAGAATCTGGGTGATGTGAACCAACTTTTCTCAGATAATTTTCGCTGGCGGCCAAACATTTCAAATCAACCGTGAGCTCGGCCACTTTGCTTTTGAAGACTGCATCATCGGACAATTGTCCACCAAAACCGTCGTCAATGTCTCCGGCCAGCGTCATCAACCAATCAATTTCTCGCTTGAGCATAAACTGACCTGCGCCGCCGCCTGAGCGCTCGTGCTCCAATAGGTATTTGGCGACCGTCCAGCCCTTGTCTTCAACACCTAGCGTTTGCGACTTGGGTACTCTAACGTTATCGAAAAACACTTCGGCCTGCTCCGGAAAGCCATCCAATCCGATAATCGGGCGAACTTCCATTCCTGGTAGATCCATACGGTCTAGCAGTAGAAAAGTAATGCCTTGTTGCGGCTTGCCTTCATTCGACGTTCGCACCAAGAGGAACATGCGATTCACTTCAAATGCCCAAGTGGTCCAAATTTTCTGGCCGGTGATCAAGTAATCATCGCCATCCGAGACTGCCTTACACTGCAGGGCGACTAAATCCGACCCTGCATTAGGTTCTGAATAGCCCTGACACCAAGAGTCATCACCAGAGATAATACGCGGTAAATATTTGGCTTTTTGCTCGGGCGTACCGAACTCCATCAACGCTGGCGCCACCATATTGACCGACTGCGGCACCATCATCGGCAAACCGCGCTTACAGTACTCCTCACAAAACACGTGTCGCTGCGTCTCGCTCCAGCCCGGCCCGCCATGCTCTTCGGGCCAGCCAACAACACTCCAACCTTTACTGGCCAGTAATTTGTGCATGGTCATAATCGCTGTGAATGGTGGGAAATAACTGGTGGTTTTATCAACACCTTCCCACACTTCATCAGGAATGTTGTTGTCTAAAAAATCGATGACCTCGGCACGAAAGCCGTTGATGTCAACGTTATGTTGAAGATCAGGTGATTGAGGAGCCATAGAAGTAACCCTAATTTTTTCTTTATTGTAGGCAGAGTGACACCAGTGCATCTATGGCCAAATAGGACGAAGTAAGTTACAAAAACTACATCCATAGAATTACGTCTTTCAATCATTGAGCCCACACACCGGTCTATTACTAACCCTTGTGAGTCGAGCACTTTTATTTTAGAGTGATCACTCAAGTAAGGTGATGAGCAGTACTTCCGATCGTTCACGCTGAATCTCAATTATGCGATAGGAGCATACAATGAATCGTTTTCTTGCCCATACCGGCGCTAAGTACCCCATTATTCAAGCCCCCATGGGTTGGATTGCACGCTCACCGTTAGCCTCTGCGGTTTGTAATGCCGGCGGGGTTGGGATCATCGAAACCTCCTCCGGTGAAACCGACAACTGCAAAGCTGAAATTGAAAAAATGCCGGCACTGACCGATGGCCCTTTTGGCGTAAATCTGCCCATCATGTTTTTAAAAGACGATTCGATGTTGCGCTATATTTGTGAGTCTGGGGTTAAGTTTGTGACCACCTCAGCCGGTAGCCCGAAGAAGTTCTTAGCACCACTGCAAGAAGCCGGCATTGTGGTCTACCACGCAGTCCCCACGGTTGAAGCGGCGTTAAAGTGCGCCGACGCAGGGGTAGACGGATTGGTCGTTGAAGGCGGCGAAGGCGGCGGCTTTAAAAACCCAGAAGAAGTTTCAACCATGGTATTGCTGCAAGCGATCGCCGAACAAGTCGATTTACCTTTAGTGGCTGCTGGCGGCATTTGTGATGGTCGCGGCATGGCGGCTGCCTTTGCACTGGGGGCTGAAGCCGTGCAAATGGGTACACGATTTGTGAGCTGCGCCGAGAGCCCCGTTCATCCCAACTTTAAGCAAGCCATCATCGACGCTCCGACGGATGGTACTGTCATGCTCAACAAAGCCTCTAGCCCGTGTGTACGCGCGCTAAAAACCGAGCGCTCACAGCAGATGTACGCAGACGGCAATATGCCGATGGCAACGTTGGCGACGGTTAAAGATTTATACTTCGGCGGCGATATGGAAGCCAGTGTTGGATTGGCCGGGCAATCTGCGGGACTCATTCACGAGGTAAAAGCGGTCGCCGATATCGTCGAAGAAACCGTGAATGAATTTCACCGAATTTGCGAGCGCATGGGCTCGATGAACAAAGCGTTCTGAGTTGTCGGTAGTGATTATCAGGGGAAATACCCCCCTGATAATCAGGACCTATCCCAATAAACTAACGAGCAGGATATTGATTTTTCAAATTGTCGATCACGTTTTTCGGAACCACCTTCGATAAGTCCTTTAAGCAGCCTTGACCGCCTGCCAATCCATGCCGCAACACCATCTCGCATAAGGCGTATAAATGCTGAGGGTTTTGACTAATCTGAAACGCTTTCGCTAATGATAGCGCCGCCTCTTGTGGTAGACGTTTTTCCAGCGCCAAACCCAGCACATAATGAAAACGAGGGTTATCAGGACTCAATTCAGTCGCCGTTCGTAAGTAACTCTCGGCCTGCTGATAGCGCTTATCGCGAATCTCCGACAACCCCAACCGATAGGAAAACTCCCCATTGGAAGGATTGAGCTGTTGTCCGGTCCTCAATTGTTCTCTGGCTGCAGGTTCATCGCCCAAACGTCGGTAGAGTTCGGCAAGATACAAATGCGCCGCATCGAAACCTTGCTCAATTCGAATACCGTCTAGGTACGCTTGTTTGGCTCCTGTGAAATCGCCTTGATACATCAACATATTGCCGCGATTGACATGAGAGAAGCCGCGATCGGCGTTAAAAGCTTGAATGTCAAAATATTCATCGAGCACCGGCTGAATGTTGTCTTGCTGCTCTTTCGAGAGCTCGGCCCATTGCGGCATTAAACTCGATACCGCTTCCGTTCGAACCGCCAGCACCGCGTCAGTCAATAGTGGAGACATCACTCGCCAACGCTCGGCGATCGGTAAATTAACCGCTCCCTGCGCTGCAGCCAAACGAATAAATTCATTCGGGCTCTTAGCTCCACGCGCAACTGCAATCAAAGTATTGGTGTCGCCAAAAGGAGCCAGACGAGCGGTTGCCGATGCTCGAATAATATCGGAATGTACTTGGTTTTGCGCGATGTGCGACAGCGCCGATGCCGCTTCGCGATAGCCTTGATTGGAGGCTGAAAAAACAGGTGCAAAGGGTTTATCGCCAGCAGAAACTTTACCCATGCTCCACACTTTGCTGTGCTTAACGCTCCAATCACTGCCTTTGTCTTTGTGGCAACTGAGACAGACATCGGGCGTACCTAGCTGTTGAGAGACGGCAGGCTTTGGTAAATGCCAGCGATGATCTCGGCGATCATCAATTTGCATGTAGGTAGTTTCAGGCATGTGGCAGTTAACACACTGAGCGCCGGCGGAATCTAATGGATGGTGGTGATGCGATTCTACCGCGTAATCTGCGCTCTGATGGCATTGGGTACAGACCTGTTCAACCGGCAATACCAATTCGGCGGTGTGAGGATCATGACAATTACTGCACACCACGCCATTGGCGTTCATCTTACTTTGTAAAAATGAGCCGTAAACATAGTCTTCATCAAAGACTTGTCCGTCAGGATAGTAATGAGTTTGATCGATTAAGGTTAAACGATAGCGATCACCAAAGTTACCACTTGCGACAGGATCAGCCTCACTGAGTTGAACATGTCGACTGTGGCACTGAGCGCAGGTTAATACTTGATCGCTGGCTTTAATCCTTACAGGAGTCGCCGTCGTCATGCCGTTTTCGAGTGTCCATTGATCCACAGCTTTCGAAAGGTTTCGATCAAACCCAAATGATGTCTTTACAGATTGAACCTGTGTTTTGACGCTTTCAAGGTGATCACTGGCGGGGCCGTGACACGACTCACAACCAACACTAATTTCGCTGTAGCGTGTTTGGTAGTGATTTTTTTCGATATCAAAATTTTTCTTCACATTAGTGGAATGACAATCGGCGCACATGTAATTCCAGTTTTGTCCCGCATTGGTCCAAAAGAACTCGTGATGAGGTTCGCTTTGCTCGGGATGCAAGTAGAACCATCGCTGGCCACCAGCCGAGGCCGGCCGCGTATCCCACGCAAACGGAATAAGTTGGATACGACCATCATCGAATTCGACCATATACTGTTGCAGAGGCTCATAACCAAAAGTGTATTGAATTCGATAGTCATTAAAGTGACCGTCGGCGTCGGCAATATTGACCCAATACTCATCGCCCTTTTTGAAAAATCGGTTTTGCTTTCCTTTAAACTCGACACTGACATTATTAAAGTCAGCGCTCACCGATTGCGCCGTTGCATGATCCATAGCACGCTCATGATGTGAACCGCGCCAGGCCTCAAATTGTTGTTGATGGCAGTTTTGACACTCTGACGAACCCACGTATTGCGCTGCTTGAAGCCCGCAGGAAGAGACCAACAACATCAATAGGCATAGCAATCGACGGTGAATCATAGACTTTCTTCTTGCGCCGGTAACACCAAACGAAAACCAACATCAGGCATGCGCACATTACTGGTCATGGCGTCGCGTTTAAACACTTCAGACTCTTGGGCGGAGTATTCGTAGCCGCCGCCTCGAATCACTTTCATAGAGACCACTTGATGATTGCTGTTACTAATGAGCACGGGATCTACCACAAGGTCACGCCGATAGGCTTTTCGGCTCATATCATCCTCGCAGTATTCCCACAGGTTACCGGTCATATCATAGAGCCCTAACTCGTTTGGCGCCCTAGACGCTACCGGATGACTCTTGCGCTCGGAATTACCCGCAAACCATGCCACCGATTCTATATTATTCGCACCGCTGAAGAGAAAGCCCTTCGAGCGCTGCCCGCCTTTGGCGGCGTATTCCCATTGCGCTTCAGAAGGTAGGCTAAAGGCCATACCAGAAGCTGCATTCAAGCGCTTAACAAACAATTGCACATTCATCCAACTGACATTATTGACCGGACAAGTTGAACAGGCAAAGTAACTGACATTCCATCCCATGATACGCTCGAACAACGCTTGAGTGACTTCGGTTTTGGCGATGGAGAAACTGCTAATACTCACCCTGTGCGCGGGTTTTTCTCGGGGTCGCGCGGCTTCGGCGTCGGAGCCCATGGTGAACTCGCCGCCCTCCACCCACACCATAGAAGCGTTAAGCTCTGATAGTTCATCGGCCGATAGCGGTTTAATTTTCGTCTTTACCGTTCGATTGCTATCCGGTTGAAGTTGTTTGGGTATCTGTGATTGCGGCTCTGCGTGAGCATTAAAAACAGCGAGAGATAATAGAAATACTGCAGCAAGCCGAGCCATTGTGGTCGGCACCCGAACGGGGGCTATGTTCGTCATAATATTTTTTGTTATTGGAGAAATAAATATGGCCATTTGCAAATACAAATGGCCATCGATTTAGTACCGAGACAACAGGCTCGATTTAAGGCACAAAGCTGCCTGGTTTTTGACGCTGAGGAAAATCTTTAAACGTCTGCTTGAACTCGCCCACTTTATACATTGCCGGCGCAATCAGGAACATATGTTCGGCAAACCATTGTGCATAATTTTCGCCTTCATGGTCCATACGCTCATACGGGTCCATACGTAAGTTGAAAATCTTAGGCGCACGTAAGGTTGTCCAAGGATCCTGCCAAGTTTCTAAGCCATGGGCGCGCTGCTCACGAAA
>Ga0209081_1001473_pt1 | contig 14046 bp, 11 predicted proteins | sample GOMGulsemesocosm_4_FD_184636 | JGI IMG/M metagenome (GOLD analysis project Ga0209081, IMG submission 184636) | Methane-oxidizing microbial communities from mesocosms in the Gulf of Mexico - GOM15B Gulf of Mexico (SPAdes) (version 2) | ecosystem: Environmental > Aquatic > Marine > Cold seeps... | reverse complement strand
CCCGTTTTGAACGCCACATAACCGTCGAGCAGCCCAGCCAAGTGCTGGATGTGCTGCTTGCCCATCTGCCCGCCGACTGCCCGCTTTCCAAGCAACAACTCAAACTGGTGATGCAAAAAGGCGCCGTGTGGTTAACCCCCAGCAGCGCAGAACGCTTTATATCCAGTGAGGATGCACGCCAACATAGCCGCCACACACAGCGCCTGCGACGGGCAAAAAAACAACTCAAGGTCGGTGACTGCCTGCACCTTTACTATGATCATGAGCTGCTCAACAGCGAACCACCCCAGTGTGAACTGATCAGCGACCAAGGTGAATACAGTGTCTGGTTCAAACCCTGCGGCACCCTGTCACAGGGTTCAAAGTGGAGCGATCACTGCACGATCACCCGCTGGTCCGAAAAGAATTTACAACCCGAGCGACCCGCATTTTTAGTACACCGCCTCGACCGTGCCACCAGCGGTTTAATTTTGATCGCCCACTCAAAACAAGCCGCACAGAAACTCAGCCAGCTGTTTGAGCAGCGCCAAATAGAAAAACGTTACCAGGCGCAGGTGCACGGAGAATTTTCTGTCGCGCCGGTCAGTGTCACCACCCCCATCGATGAACGCGCGGCGGTCAGTCACTTTACCCGGCTTAATTACAACGAGGCAGAACAGAGCAGCTTGGTCGATGTGAGAATAGAAACCGGTCGAAAGCACCAAATTCGCAAGCACTTGGCCGAACTCGGCGCGCCAATTATCGGCGACCGCCTACACGGTATTGAGCAGCAACAGCGCAGCGGTTTGGATTTACGTTTATGCGCGTATGGCTTGCTCTTTAACTGCCCTTTCAGAGACACACCACAACATTTCAAGCTCGGCCAAGCTCTCGCGCCTTGGATTGAAAAATGCGACTAAGCCACTAACCCAGCAGGTAAAAGCACTGATTTCCAATCGCGTTAAACACCAACAAGACACAGATACATAACAGGGCGTAGCCATGGGCATTAATTCAGAGCGTGTCGTTTTGGTCACCGGTGCCAGTCGCGGTGCCGGTAAAGGTATTGCGTTGGCACTCGGTGCAACAGGCGCAACGGTTTACGTGACAGGGCGAACCCAAAACGAAGGCGACTCACCACTGCCCGGCACGGTATTTTCAACGGCCACTGAAGTCACCGCTCGTGGCGGCAAGGGCATTGCCGTTGTGTGTGATCACAGTGATGACCAACAGGTAAAAGCGCTCTTCGAAAAGATTGAGCGCGAACAGGGTCGGCTCGACATTCTCGTCAACAACGCACTGGTGGTGCCCGACGGTTTGACCCTGCACGGCCCATTTTGGGAAAAGCCCTTAGCCCTGCAAAGTATCTTGAATGTCGGCATGCGCTCCAGTTATGTCGCCAGCTATTACGCCGCGCCCCTACTTTTGAAAGCCACAGCCGCCTTCGCCGGCGGGGCAGCTTTAGTGGTTAACACCTCATCGTTTGGCGGCCGCTGCTATATGCACGGCCCAGCTTACGGCGCGGGTAAAGCCGGTGTGGATAAAATGGCTCACGATATGGCCCATGACTTTAAACCCTATAACGTCGCGGTTGTGTCGATCTGGATGGGGCTATTGAAAACCGAGCGCAGCCTTGCTGTCTTCGCAGCGCAGCCGGAGCTATACGCCAGTGCCGAAGCCACCGCCGAATCACCAGAGTTCACCGGTTGGGTGATCGATGCGCTGGCCCGGGACCCTGATTTGATGGGGAAGAGCGGTCAAGTATTGGTCGGCGCTGAGCTCGCCAAAGCGTATGGCGTCACGGATATTGACGGCCGTCAGCCGCCATCACACAGAGCTGTTTTTGGTGATCCCACGACCTACAGCGAAGCGGTTGTTGAGTAAAGCGAGCCGCCTGAGCTGTTTTCGACAACGTTGAACACCCAGCATTCAATAACAAAAAAGGCGCCTTTGTAGGCGCCTTTTTTGTTATTGGATACTCCCTTAGTGCTCGACGGTATCAGCCTCTGTTTTGGGTAGTACCGCATTCAATACGAGGTAACCGGCAACCCCCGAAAGCAAGGAGCCAATGATGATACCCAAACGTTCGTCAAACAAACGGTTTACGTCCGAGCCCTCAAACGCCAGGGAACCGACAAATAAACTCATGGTAAAACCAACCCCACAGAGTAAGGCCACACCATAGAGGCTTTTGAAATTGAGACTCTCAGGCATTTTTACTAGGCCGATCTTCACGCTCAACCAACACAGCCCCAAAATGCCAACCTGCTTACCAATAAACAGACCCGCCGCAATACCCATGGGCACCGAGTGTAAAAAGCTATTGACGGTTAAACCCGTGAAGGTCACACCCGCATTGGCAAAGGCGAAGATAGGCAAGATAGCGAAAGCCACAACACCATGCAGCTCGTGCTCCATGTGCTTTAACGGTGACAGACCTGTTTCTTTACACACTTTAATTGGAATGAAAAATGCTAACACTACGCCCGCCAGCGTGGCGTGAACTCCAGACTTAAGTACGGCTATCCACATGACCAAACCAATAAACAAGTAAGGCGGTAAACTGGTCACACCACGACGGCTGATGGTAAAGAGTGCCGTAATACACAGGCCTGCTGTCACCAACGCGGTCATCGACAATTCGCTGGTGTAGAAGAGTGCAATAATGATGATCGCGCCAATGTCGTCAAAGATGGCAAGTGAGACCAAAAATATTTTCAACGCAACCGGCACACGCTTACCCAGCAGCGACAAAATACCCAGCGAGAACGCGATATCCGTCGCCGCGGGGATGGCCCAACCACTGATCGCCTCTGGGTTGTCCAGGTTGAAGATCACATAGATCAACGCCGGTATAGCCATGCCACCCACAGCGCCAATCGCGGGTAAAGCAATCGCACTCGGATTGGACAGTTCGCCTTCTAGCAGCTCACGCTTTAGCTCTAGCCCGACCAGAAAGAAGAACACGGCCATCAAACCATCATTGATCCATAACAATAATGGCTTCGCAATTTCGAGCGGTCCAACCTGTACGGCCACAGGCATATCAATTAAAGCGTCATAATAAGTATGCAGCGGTGTATTAGCGGCAATCATCGCCAGCACAGCAGCAATCATCAGCAAGATACCGCCGGCAGACTCCACCTTAAGCAGACCTTTAACGTCGTCGATCATAGATTTCTCTTACAGGGGTTGCGCAACCTTTCAATTGCTTACTTTAGTCGTAGAGACCACAGGACTATTTCATGCACTAAATCAGTGTAGTGCCTTCAGAAAGACTTGGTTTTTGTTTCCATCTAGCGCTCAGTTCTAATACAAAACACCAATAAAGATAGACACAGCGAAAACCGTTTGGTTCCAAGTATGGAGACGACGAGCACAAAAAAGCCGCGCGAGTGCGCGGCTTTTTCACAACGTCACAACAACTAGAGCAGTTACGCGAAGCTGAGTTGAGCAAAACGCTGTTGGCAGTGATCGCTATCACCAAACAAGGTATTGATCATACGCAAGCGCTTGGCGTAGTGGCCCACGTCCAGCTCATCGGTCATGCCCATACCACCGTGCAACTGCATGGCTTCGCCACCCATGTACTTACCAGCATTGCCGACTTTCACTTTCAGTGCCATGACGTTCTTTTCCGCCTCGTCACTGCCTTCAGCCACCGAACAAGCCGCACGGTACAACAGAGAACGGACTTCTTCACACGTACTGAACATATCCACCATACGGTGCTGCAATACTTGGAAAGAGCTAATAGCGACACCAAACTGTTCGCGAGCCTTCGTGTATACCACCGTCGTAAACAACAGCTTGTTCATGGCGCCAAGTGCTTCAGCCGATACAGCAATAATCGCCTCCTGTACAACCGACGACATAAGTGTAAGTCCCTGATCCAGCTCGCTAACCAGAGCCTCAGAATTGACCGCCACGTTATCCAACACAATGTTGGCAACACACTGGCCATCCATCGTGCGATAGCGCTTAACCGTGACACCCGCCGCCGCGCTGTCGATCAAGAACAGACTGATACCTTCAGCATCACAAGACTTACCTGATGTTCTTGCTGAAACGATAATTTTGTCGGCACTGCCACCGTTGATCACCATCACTTTCTCGCCAGTGAGCACGAAACCATCGGCCGTTTTCTGCGCGCTGGTCTGCACATCGTTCAACGCGAAGCGGCTTTGAGATTCGGTGTACGCGAATGCACCCTGTAAGGTGCCCTCAATAACTGGAGCGATACACTGTTCCTGCAAGGCGACATTGCTGGATTTGCTCAGCAGACCGCCAAACAACAGCACCGTTGCCAAATAGGGCTCCAGTACCAAAGCTTGCCCGAACTCTTCCATCACCAGCATGTTATCAATCACGCCACCACCAAAGCCGCCCTGTTCTTCGGTAAATGGGATAGACAACCAGCCTAGCTCAGCAAAGGTATTCCAATGATCGCGGCTAAAGCCTTCCTCGCTGTCAGCAATTTTACAACGGCTATCGAAATCGTAGTTATCTTGCACAAAGCGCGCGACGCTGTCTTTGAGCATGTTCTGTTCTTCAGTAAAGGTAAAATCCATGATTACAGTCCCAACACAGCTTTAGCGATAATATTCTTCTGAACTTCGTTTGAGCCGCCGTAAACAGTAGCCGCGCGACCGTACATAAATTCAATCCGTGCCTGATCGGCAAACCCGTGTCCGCTTATACCCTCGGCGTCAACAATGCCGGCGTAGCCGCCCGACACATCCAAGAGTAAATCTTGAATCGCCTGTTGCAGCTCAGTGCCGCGAATTTTAAGCAGTGAAGATTCAGCGCCCGGTGCGCCACCGGCGGCAGCAGTAGCCAACACCCGCAGCTCGGTAAATTCCAACGCCATAAGATCGATTTCAATGTCCGAGCAGCGCTTCTGAAAAATGGGGTCGTCAGCCAAACGCTGTCCATTACCCAAAGCTTGCTTCGCATGCTCCTTGATGTCCCGAAGGCGACGCTGACACCAACCCACACCGGCAATAGAAGTACGCTCATGGGTCAATAACGCCTTGGCGTAAGTCCAACCTTGGTTCGGCTCCCCAATTACGTTTGCTTTCGGCACTCGCACGTTGTTGAACTCAACTTCATTTAACGTATGACGCCCGTCGATACCTATGATCGGGTTAACCTGAATACCTGGGGTTTTCATATCGATGAGAATAAAGCTGATACCCGCTTGCTTTTTACCCGAACCATCGGTGCGTACTAGGCAGAAGATCCAATCGGCGTACTGTGCATAAGTCGTCCAGATTTTTGCGCCGTTAATAACGTAGTCGTCACCATCAAGCTCGGCTTTGGTTTTTAGTGCAGCTAAGTCAGAACCGGCGCCCGGCTCGGAGTAACCCTGGCACCACCACTCATCACTGGATAGAATCTTCGGTAAAAAGCGTTGTTTTTGCTCATCATTACCAAAGGTATATATAACCGGCGCTACCATTTTCAAGCCAAACGGTATGACTTCTTCCGCACCCGCGGCGGCCATTTCGTCACCAAATATGAAACGCTGGGTGTCGTTCCAACCCGTGCCGCCGAGCTCTTCTGGCCAACCGGGTGCAACCCACCCTTGCTTATGCAGCTTTTTTTGCCACTCAATATGTGCGTCCTTGGACGTTTTCTTGTCAGTCATACGGCGCGCTAGATCGTCGTTCCAGTTTTCGCTGATCCACGTACGAACCTGCTCACGGAAAGCCAGCTCGTCGCTTGAAAAGGTTGTATCCACAGGGTTCACTCTCTCTGGTAGTTATATGAAATTACTTTATCTATGCGGGTCTCACGTTCTGTTCAGACCGATGAGTAACTGCTAACTTGAATGACTTAATAAAAGCGAGGCTTTATGACAATCGGGCTAAAGCGTACCAAAGCCCTCAATTACAGCTCGTTATACTACTCAGTTGCTGAGACAGATTGAAGCAAACACCAAAGACTGCTTGACCACTAAGTCACATAAGGCTGCTAAACTACCTACTTAAGGTGGGGATTACTGCGCATCTATAGGGTGCTCCGCACCCCTCGCTAATCACCACGAGCTATACAATGCCTAAATCTAGTACAAACCAACGACTGCTCTATGCGGGACTAATCGTTGGGCTTATTGCAATAACATCCGGTGCGACTTACCTAGTGACGTCTCAGGACTTGCTAACATGGCAAGCTGGCTCTCGGCAGCAGACACAAGCGCCTCGACACATTTACAGTCTCTTTGCAGGCCACGGTGTTTGCCAGGAAGCGATAAAAAAAGCCGCACCCGGTCAAGTCATAACACTGGAATCCGATGATCGAGCCGCGAAGTACAACGCTTACGACGACAGCAATGTGCTCACCTTTGAGGCTGAAATAAAACCCGATAAGTTACGCTATCTCTCCGAGCTACGCTCTACCTATAAAATAGTCTATCGCTGCCACACTTCAACTGTCGACAACCGACTGCTCAAACTCAGCCAGATTGTCATTGATGAGAACGGTATCAAGTAATATTCACTGTATTCTGAATGAAGAAAGCCACCTCGGGGGTGGCTTTTTCTGACTTAATTCATAACCAAAACACATACCTTGTGGCCATCAAGTAATTCACTATCCCGTAGCTACCGAACGCTGCTTGCTGACAATAGCATTGGCATAAATACCCAATAAAATAGCCTGCTGCTCTGTCGATAACGCGGCTAAACGTTGCGCCAACTGTTTGTTCTCAGCCTTATATACAGAATCATCAAATGGCATTGCCTTAGCGCTGACGGGGTAATCCGCTCCTGAGTGATATAGCTGCTTATAAGCTAGGTGGTTACTCGGGTGCAGTACATAGTTATCCCACACCTGTGCATCAATCGCCTTAGCCACCTGCTCAGTGCTCTCGAATTCGCCATGAACAACACGACCGAACGCAAGGTGGACATGTCCTTTTTGACCGCTGATCCCAGCAGCAATACTGGTAATATCTTCACCCTCTGCTTTTTCGTAACAACCGTGCTGCTGAAGAGCACCCAGCTCACACGCTTTGGCTTCATCGCAGGGGTCCCACTCATAAGAGATAGAGACGGGGACGATATTTAGCTCCTGAATGTAGTCGCCCAAACTCATTTTCTTGGGTTTGCTTAAGGCAAGCATCGATACCACGGCACTGTTGGTAACATCCAAACCGTCTTTAGAGCGCCCCTCTCTCTGAGCAATCCAAATGTGACTATTTTCTTCGGTAATGGAGTGGTGAATATACGACGACAAATGCTTCGCCGCTTTGAATTTCTCACGGGCTCCGCTGGCGGAACGGTTGACGATAAAACACTTATTCACACGCATCAGGTCCGATACATAGGGCTTCGCCAATAAATTATCACCAATGGCGATGCGCACCGAGTCAAAACCGCTTTTAATCAGCGCAAGGTTCACAAAAGCAGGGTCCATAGCAATATCGCGATGGTTACTGATAAACAAATAAGATTTTCCAGGCTGTAACTGATCCAAGCCCGAGTAGGTCAACTCAGATACGGTCGAGGCGATCATCGAGTCCATATAACCCGCCAACAGCTCCTGTAGCTGACGCACCGTATCAATCCCAGCGAGCTGGCGCTTAAGTACCTGCTTCACAATGGGCCGTAACAGCCAAGGTAAGCGTTTAGCTAAGCGAGGAAACTTTAAGCTGCCGACCGCTTGCTGTAGCTCAGGGTTATTGAGCAAACGCGCCAGAACGGCACCTACCTCTGAGTCATTGTAGGGACGAATATCGTCAAAGTTAGTCATAGGGCGTGACTAGGAGCCTAAGCTCCTCTCTTGCTGCAAACGTTAAATGGCTACCCCCGCGGCTGCAGGTGGCGCTAAAATAGCCGCTCAAAATACCGAATTTACTCGCGGATTACCACCCATGAAGCCCCTTAGCGCCCAAGTTCCCTGCCCCTGCGGTCAAGCCGCGAGTTTTACAGACTGCTGTCAGCCCATCATTCAGGGGCTGCGCCACGCCAGTAGCACGCAAGAGTTAATGCGCTCGCGCTACAGCGCCCACGCCTGCGAAGCTGTGGACTACTTGATGGATTCTTGGTGGCCCGAACAACGCTCTCAGATTAACCCAGCAGATGTAGCTCGCTGGGTAAAAGAATCCGACTGGTTGCGTCTAGAGGTATTAACAACAGAGGCTGGCCAAAAGCATGACAGCGAGGGCTGGGTTGAATTTATTGCTTACTACCGCAAACGCTCCCAGGCCCTTAACAGTCCAAACCACGGAGGACTGGAAAGCCATGCTGAACGCTCATACTTCCGAAAACTTGATAGTCGGTGGTACTTTGTCGACGGTGTCGACCTACCATCAGCCAGCCAACCCAAGAAGCTAGGTCGCAATGACCCCTGCCCTTGCGGGAGCGGCAAAAAGTCCAAACGTTGTTGTGGGTAAATAGCGGACCGAAGCTAAGTGAGTTAGCCCCGAGCCAACTCCCCTACGGACTCTTGCAAGGCCAGCATGCCATCTTCTAACTGTTCATCGCACAAGTAGGGAGCAGGGCCTAAACGCAACCAATGCTTACAGTAATCGGTGTGCACGCCTCGGTCGCGCATATGCTCACTGATAACCTGTGCATGAGGGCTCTTAAGAGCCATAAACCCGCCCATGTACTCTACATCCACAGGCAGTTGAATCAGGGCTGGATCGAGCCCTAAAGTCAGAAACTTCTTAGCCATAAAATCCAGTTGATGGTGGTTAACATCCGCAAGAAAATCCACATTGAGGCCACGCTGAGAAAAGTAATCGAGAACATGACAGGCTCGAAATAAAGGCAATGCGTCATTGCTCGAACCATTAAAACGACTTGCGCCATCACTGTAAGCAACGGGCATCGCCGCTGGATTATCTAATACTGGGTCAAAATTACCGAACCAACCCGTGACCTGTGGGCGGTAATCGCGCCCTGGCGGGACGTTCATAAAACAAATACCGTTGCCCATTTGACAGTACTTAGCGCCACCACCAACCACAAACGCCTGTTCAAGATTGTAGTCCTGCAGCGAAAACGGCAAAACATTCACACTCTGGTAAGCATCGACAAACAACTCGGCCCCAAACTTCTGACAAACCGGCAACAAGGTATCCAGTTCAAGCGTTTGCTGCCCATTCTCAAAATTCACCGAAGACACACACACGGCCAGTGTTTTGTCATTGATGTTCGCCGCGAGTCGCTCAACCAAGTTGTCCACAGGCGCCGCAGGCACATAAACGACTTCAACACGCCCAGCTTCATGAAAGCGAGCCAACTGACGGCTAATGGAGGGGTGTTCAGCATCGGTTGTCACAATCCGTCCGCCCTCTACAAGCGGCAACGCTGAAATAAAGCGGACAAATAGGTCATGCACACTGGCGGCTAACGCGAGGTTTTCAGGCTGGCCATCAATCATTTTTGCAAAACCAAGGCGCACCTGCTCTGTTTTATCAAACACAGTGTCCCAGCGTTCTTCACCCTGTTTATTCAGTGCGTCCCAATGTTCTGCATAGGCTTGCTCGCATACATCCGGCAAAGCCTGATGGATGTGGCCCGTTAACTGGATACGTTGAGCGACAGCAGCGTGTTGATAGTCTGCTGACAATACATTCGGGGACTTGCGAATTTCGTCAAGCGTGGGCATGAAAAGCCTTATTTACAGTTAATGCCTGCCGTCCATTGGCGAGCTCTAATCAATGAAAAAACGGTGCGCAGCTACATAAATTCGCGCGATTACAGCACGCCTCAACCACAGTAAGGATGACACGGGTACTGCTGAATCGCCACTTGCAGTATAGCGAAGCCTGCAACTTCTCACGACTCAGGCTAAAATAGCCCATTGTGTTCGGTTCATAACGTAGCCGCCGCCAACAACGCCTAAGCCTTTTATAAGCATGGGTCTAACCACGAGCTTTCAGTATGATTACCAGCATTGGCCAGTTTCTTGACAACATGGGCGTGCACAGCCGCATATTTGATATGGGCCGCCACATCAGCGAACTCCCCAACCAGCACTTTCAAAATTTTGAGGCTGGCAAGGTCGCTTACCCAGCCCCCTACTTACACCACGCATGGATAGGTTTATTGTTCTGGGAGCCCGACGCCACTGAAATACCGTCACTCTGGTTTCTCAAGTTACCACTCGATGAGCAGGGTAAATTAGATCTCCCCGCCCGGGATCTCTTTTTAAAACAGTTACTAACAGCCGTTGGCAGTAACATAGAGGCCGTTAAAAAAGGTAAACAACTGCAAGCGGTTCTGGAGGGCAACCCGTTTGTATTTACCCCCACTCCCGAGCGCCAAGCTTGCCTGCACGCAAAGGTTAAAACGCTGTTACAGCTACCGCCCAGCCAGCACTACAAAGCCTGTAGTGATTACCTCCAAAGCGATCTACAGCAGTGGCAACAGCTTGCTATTCAAGGCTTTGCTGATGTAGCTGTGCGCTCTGCTGAGCATCATGCTGCTCTCATTACTGCGATCCCTAAACTACCCAAAATGCCACTAAGAAGCTTAGCATTATGCTTAGAAAGCGAGCCCCTTAGCGGTGCCCTATGCAAGGTGATAGGTCAAAGACTTCATCAAGAAACCCTTACATCACAACCGGATAGCGACTTGATCGCCGCGCTCATTCGCGCAATATCACGCAGTCATGCGGTTGAACTGCGACAGAAGTTCCTGCTTAACCTTCTCATTGAAAACAACGAACAGCCACTGGCCATTGAATGCTTGGCAGCCATTGCCACTCGCTGCCACTTAGACCTCACAAATCTTGATATCTGCTCGGCTTTTTTAGAAGGTTTAGCGCAACACAACCAAGACACCTTCAACCGAATATTGACCGATCTACTCTTTCTACCAGCCATTAGGCCACACCTGATGGCTCGCTTTCGTCATACAGAGCGCAGCCCGAAATTGAGCACCGCAATTGGTGGGCTGATACACGCCTCACCCGTGTAAACACATCACTGCATTGAGGCCTACATCAATACAGCATATAACTGCACGGCCTATCAATTGTGCGTTAGACTTAAGCGGTTCAAGGTAAGTGGGTATGCAGCGGGCGGAGTTCGTCACTCGCAATACTCTTTAAGTGGCGGGCGCACCGAATAATTGACAGGATGACAAAGAAGCCAACATGAAAATTTTGCTGGTCGAAGACAGCGCAACCTTGAGACACGCTACCGGTAGCTACATACGCGCTGCAGGCCATATCGCCGTGATCGCAGAAAGTGGTGAGGAAGCCCTGCAACTGGTTGAAAAAGAGCCCGTTGATTTGATCATCATGGACGTCGAGATGCCTGGACTCAACGGCTTTGAAACGACACGTCTGATGCGTGAGTGGCTCGGCGAGCACTGGATTCCTATTATATTCCTGACCGGAAAAAATGACGACGCCAGTTATAAAGAAGGCATTGAGGCCGGCGGTGATGACTACCTGATAAAACCCGTGAGCGAAGTCATACTCACCGCAAAAATACGAGCTATGGAACGCATTACCGACATGCGTGACCAACTTCATCAACTCAATGCCGAACTGGAAAATCTGAGTCAACGCGACAGTCTAACCCACCTTTATAATCGACGTACCTTTGCTGAGTTATCCAAGCAGCAGTGGTCCATAGCAACACGAAGTCACCAGCCGCTGTCACTGGTCATGCTCGATATAGACCACTTCAAGCCCTACAACGATTTCTATGGCCACCCAGCTGGTGATGAATGCCTACGACGCATATCCAAAGCCATCAGCGATGCACTACAACGCCCTGCCGACATAGTGGCTCGTTACGGTGGAGAAGAGTTCATTATTTTGCTGCCGGAAACTGAGCTGCACGGTGCCAAGCTGGTCGGCGAGAATATCCGCCACGCAATCAATCAACTCGAGCTAGCGCACGAGGGTTCAAAAACAGCCAAATATGTCACCGCAAGCATAGGTATCGCCAGCTGTCAGCACACTACTGGGCGCACGCTGGACGACATGATCAAACAAGCCGACAGCATGCTCTACCAAGCAAAAAATAGTGGCCGTAACCGTGTCGTTGCGCAAGAGTCTGCCATGTTTAAAACAATCTTAGTGGCCGATGATGACCCCGATACACTCATGCTGCTAAATGATCAACTGCGTGATCACTGTAATATTGTCACCGCCTCAAGCGGTCAAGAATGCTTAGATTTAGCACGCGCCATCCAACCAGATATTTTATTATTGGATATTCACATGCCTAACATGAGCGGGCTCGAAGTGTGTAAGGCACTGAAAGAAGCCACGGCAACAGCCAGTATACCCATCATCTTAATTTCAGGAGAAGACCGCAGCGAACAGCTGCGACTCGGGAAGAAAGTCGGCGCCAATGAGTGCTTACAAAAACCGCTGCAAGAAAACCTATTACTCGCGAAAATTAACCATTTCTTACTATAATCGCTGGCCCGCGGTTATTAATTTCGCCAGTTAGCTCGCTACAGGCTGCCGCGAACACAGAGCCAGAGGAAGCAACGGGTTACCTGAGTTCGTGCAACTTGATTCCCACCCATTTCTACCGCCGTTAAGGTACCGTCGCCATCGCTGTCGATGCTGCGAAACATACCTAAAAACGAGCCATACTCAGCCGAAGAAACACGCCCATCGTGATCCTCATCAAGCTTATTAAAGCGTGAATGCAGCAGGGCTTGGCGCTTGACGGCATCCATCTTTTCATATTCTTCAAAATTGACACCTCCGTCGCTGTCGGCATCCATGCGCGTAAATATACGCTGTTTTTTATCACAGACTTCCTGTTCGGTAATGCGCGAATCACCATTAAGGTCGTACTTAGCCAGCAACCACTGATCTGTTGACTGATAGTCGCTATCCGCTTGAACCACCACCGCGGAAACACTCCCGATAAAGACGCTGAGGCATAGAGCGAGGGTGCGAAAAAGGCTGTGGGAACATCGCCCCAGTTTGATCAATGTCATAGATATACTCCTGCTTCGCCACAAACAAAGTGTGTTTGAGGTATGAACCGACAGTCTATGCTGATGAAGAGTTAGACGACAAGGGGCTAGGTCACAGAACCATAGAAGCGCTAAACCGGTTTGCTCTATCAAGTGGGCAAACGATAGCATCGAGGTCTAAGTAGGACGGGATAGGGCGAGGGTTTAGGCGAGTACTGGCAGGCAAACACACGAGCCACTGCACGTGTAACAGAGCGACTCGTCACACTGTAAAGCTGCCAACCTTAGCAACCTATAGCAGTAAGTGGCGGCTATTAGCGGCCGCTGTACCAATTCACATCACGTGCGCATTTATCCACCTGATCAACGACATCCAACACCAGTGCAAACAGCGCCATGCGCACCAACACCCCGTTATCGGCTTGGCGAAAAATGGCCAAGTTAGGGTTTTGATTAAGGTCGTTGTCCAGCTCATTAGCGTCCTCGCGAGAATCGCGAGGCAATGGGTGCATGATGACGGTATTCGGCTCACAAAACTTAGTATAGATAGCTTGATTCAAACGGAAGCGACCTCGATAGAGATCCGCTTCGTCTTTGGAGTCAAAGCGCTCCTCCTGAATCCGTGTTGAATAGGCGATATCGACATGAGCAATGCTTTGCGTCAAGTCTTCCGACACCAACACCTGATGCCCAGCCTCACGTAACATTTCAATGACATACTCTGGCATGGCCAGCTCTTTTGGCGACACCAAGGTCAGTTGAATACGATCAAACAAGCATAAAAGTTTGCACAGCGAGTGAACCGTACGCCCGTGTTTCAAGTCACCGATCATTGCAATACGCAAGCCATCGACACTGCGACCGCGGTCAACCAGCTCTTGCCGGATCGTATATAGATCGAGCAGTGCTTGGCTGGGGTGTTCATTAGAGCCATCACCGCCGTTAATTACCGGCACACGACTCGCGGCCGCAAATTCAGCCACCGACCCCGCTTCCGGGTGGCGCATACAGATAACATCGCTGTAACCTGACAACACCCTTGCGGTGTCATAGAGTGATTCACCCTTGGCAATCGCCGAACTTTGAAAGCCCGTTGTTTCACGCACCTCCCCCCCGAGCAAGTTAAAAGCTGCCCCGAAACTGACACGTGTTCGCGTAC
>Ga0209081_1001469_pt1 | contig 14053 bp, 13 predicted proteins | sample GOMGulsemesocosm_4_FD_184636 | JGI IMG/M metagenome (GOLD analysis project Ga0209081, IMG submission 184636) | Methane-oxidizing microbial communities from mesocosms in the Gulf of Mexico - GOM15B Gulf of Mexico (SPAdes) (version 2) | ecosystem: Environmental > Aquatic > Marine > Cold seeps... | reverse complement strand
GATCCGGGAAACGTTAGCACAACACTTACCGCGAACACTGTTTGAATTAATTTAGTTTTCATGATTTTCATTAGCTCACATTATAGTCATTAATAAAATACAACAATTTAATTAATTCCATTTATACATCTAATCCTAAAATCCATCTTAGCTTCTATTTATGACATATCTGTGACACTTTGCAGTGCTCTAATAATCTTGTAGTCTTTTATAGACTTATAATAGTCACAAATCATTAGGATTTATAATGACAAAAAAACAACGAATAAGCTTTTCAGTTGAGCAAAAACTTGAATATGAATATGCGAAGCTAATGGTTAATGAAGGGGATACCAACAAGCAACTTCAAGGGCGGGTGATAGCGCTTTTGTTCGCTGGAAAAAACAATACTTAGCCGAATTAAAAGGCCAAACACCTGAAGGTATGGCATATCAAGCAGCATATTACATTTCCCATTTTAGTGAGTTATAAGCATTTGGAAGTGGGGTTTTAGTCCCGCATGATTATAGTCTAGGCGGGACTAAAGTCCCACTTCCAGCGTACCCCATGCTTCATTTAAAAGGGAAATGTAATATGAGCAGAGTGGAGTTAGGAGAAAAGATTCTTGCCCATGCGGTAGTGGTAAAATATTTAAAAATTGTCATGGTACATAGTAAATCCAAGTAATTAACTCAAAATAAATCACTGTGAGTTCCAAGCCGAGCTAATTGGAGTTCGTCAGGGTTCATTTTATAAATCAGGAGTAAGTCAGGTTTTATATGGCACTCACGAAAATTAGCCCAATTACCAGATAATTCATGGTCTTTATATTTTTTATCCAGAGTTAGGTCTTTTTCTAGCGTGGAAATTATTTCAAATATGGTTTTTAAATCTGGTAGTGGTAAGTTCCGTACTTTTTTAAAGTCTTTTTTGAACTGTGTTGAGTATCTAATTTTAAGCATTGTTTAGCTTGGCTTGAAGGTCATTAAAAAGTTCAGTGGTATTATCAGCTATATGGCCGCCGCCTGCTTCAAGCTCTTTAATTGCTTGTATTGTAATAGGATTTGGTTGTTTAGCTTTTAGTTCAAAGGGAATCCCACCATAGTTGATAACTGCTTTTGCAAATAGTTTTATAGCTTGAGATGGGCTTAAGCCTATTTCTTCGCAAACATGAGCAAACTGTACTTTCATCTCGTGATCAATACGTGTGCTAATAATGTCTGTTTTCATTTTTGTACTCTAAATTAGTTTTTATTGTATACAATTGTAATACAAATATATGTTTTTGATGTTAATAGTTAAAACACACAAAATCATGGGGCCAGACACTAATACCGCTACCAGTGAGATTAAATCTATCTGTATCAATTAGTTGCATATTCTCTTCTTGGCTTTGTCATTAATGGGTAACCTTTCGGTCTGCGTTTTATAACTCTTGGCTGATTAGATCGGTTTCGTTGTCCTACCTCCGTTTGCGCCATGGCGATTAAGAGAGGATGTATTAACTTTCCTAACGCTACCTCCGTTAATGTGAGACACAAACTTGCCGTGTTACGCATCAACTGAACAGCTGACATAAAGCTAAGGTGCCGTGGCTCTTTATCATTAAGGCAGGCAGCTCTGGCAATATTTGCTCGTATAAGATTGTATGTATTGGGTTTATTGTTTTGTAGGAAATTCAATTATATCCAATAAAAGATTAAAGCTTAACTTATACTAAAGTCCTTATTTTTCAAATACCTGATACTTCACTGGTAGCGGCATTAAGACCTGCCCCCTTGGTTTGTGAAAGTTTATTCGTGGGCTGGGATGAAGCATGAAGCCCACCCTGATGCTAGATAAGCCCTTGAATGTTGGGCTTCGTAAGCTCAGCCATAACCTACGAAACCGAACTGCGCTGCCAACGGGTAGCTGGATTTTTTTGTTATGTGTGATTATACTATGTGTACATTTATCTGTACTTATTAATAACGAGGTTTTTTATGGATGCTATAAGTTATACTGCCGTTCGCGCAAATCTATCAAAAACGATGGAACAGGTTTGTAATGATCATGCTCCAATAATCATTACCAGAAAACGTGAGTCTCCTGTCGTCATGCTTTCCTTAGAGGATTATCAAGCTATGGAGGAAACAGCCTATTTACTCCGTTCCCCAGCTAATGCCCGAAGTTTACTTGACTCAATTGCATCACTTGAGTCAGGCAAAGGTATTGAACGAGAACTAATTGAATGAATCTTATTTTTGCTCCTAAAGCATGGGATAGCTACCTTTACTGGCAAAAAACCGATAAAGCTATGGTAAAAAGAATTAATTTACTGATTAAGGAGATTCAACGAAATCCTTTTGAAGGAATTGGTAAGCCAGAGCCTTTAAAACATGCTTTATCTAGTTTTTGGTCAAGACGCATCAATGATGAACACCGAATTGTATATAAAGTAACTGATGATAATATTTTGATTGCTCAGTTGCGTTATCACTACTGAACACATAACGACCAAATCACTTGACGTAAAAAGTGGCGGGGCTTCTCCCTCAGCCCAACCGTGGCTGATAGCGATTGTTAACCCACTAAAAAATAAAAAGGAAATTTATGTTCAACTCTATCACTGTGCAAACAGCCACAGAAACGGAAAGTATTTATATTTTAATATTCACGATTGCTCTGGCTTTTGTATTATCAACCATTTTAGCTGTCGTTTATCAAAAGACCTTTCGTGGCTTATCTTATTCGCGTAATTATGTGCAGTCGATTGTGCTTATTTCTATTATTTCAGCGGTTGTTATTCAGTCAGTGGGCGATAGTTTGTCGCGTGGTATTGGAATCATGGCCGCTATGTCTATTATCCGTTTTAGAACTAACTTTAAAGACCCTCGTGATACCTTGTTTTTATTTGCTGCGCTAACCGCAGGTATTTCATGTGGTGCGTATGCTTTTCCTGTTGCCATCGTTGGAACACTCGGGTTTTCTCTGGCAGCTATCGTTTTATACTATTCGCCATTAGGGCCGCATAGCTACTTTGATGGTATGTTGAGATTTAATTTACAGATCAATAGTTCACATCAAAAAGAGTTAGAGCTATTGATGCATGAGTTTTGCAGATCATTTGCATTAGTTACATTACGAGAAATTTCCCAAGGGCAGCGACTGGATTATGCTTATCACGTTAAATTACGTAAAGGAAAGTCTTATGAAGACTACCTGTCTAGGCTTAAGCGTATCGACGATTTACAAGGACTCAGTTTGATGATGCAAGAATCCACGGTGGATATTTAAGTCATGAAAAACTTACTTTTACCCTTATTTTGGGTAGGCGCGTTGCTCCTTGTATTTATGTTATCTGATTCTTTTTCCGATAAGTCTTTGCATTTTTTTGGTATTGCCGGAGAAAGTGAACAAACCATTAAGTTTCAATACCCTGTTGAAATCGTGCAGATTTCTGTTGCTGAAGGAAAAAATGTCGAGCAAGGTGAGTTGATGCTGGAAGTCAAACGGCATGAACTGGATCATAACCTGTCCGTACTGGAACAGGAAATCAGAGGATTTGAACTACAAAAGCAAGAGACACATGCGGCGATTGATAATCAGCAAACTGGTTTACAGTCTAAAAAGCAAGCAATTAGTGCTGACATGAACTATCAAATTCATGTCTTAGAACTTAAATTAAAAATGCATGCGGATATGATAAATAACCTTTCTGTTGCGAAACAGAACAATATATCCGTTACCGAAAGTGCTGAGCTTAATTATTTAAAAAGGAAACGACATTTTTTAATTCAGGGAGTGCAAACCGAAATAGCACATTTAACTGAGCAATTAAATGGGGCAGATCGCCCCATTGATGCACAGATTGAAGAGTTATTACATCGCAAAGAAGAGCTGCAACGGCAGAATGTTAGTTTGAAAGTCAGTGCTAAATTTAATGGACGTGTCGGGAGTGTGCACTTTAAAGCAGGTGAATTAGTCTCGGCTTTTCAGCCTATTATTACCGCGCATAGTCGAGTTCCTCGCTATATTAAGGGGTATATTCATGAAAATATACTCAATGATGTTAAGGTCAATCAGACAGTATGGGTTCAGTCAACGGCAATTAACCATGGCGATAAACCATTGAGAGGGGTTGTTGAAAGCATGGGCAACCGAATCGTTGAATACCCCGAGCGACTTAAAAAGCATCCACTGGTGCCTGCATGGGGTCGCGAAATACTCATTCGTTTGAATACACTCGAGCACTCTTTATTATTTGGTGAAAAAGTGCAGATATTTTTAGAAAACCCTGATCATAGTACACAGTGGTTTTCTATTATGAGTGATGCCCGTGCCTCAGAAAAAAAGATATTAAAGGAGCAAGGTGTGTCAAAAATCAACTCAACTAATGCGGCTATTAAAGCGAAAAAAATTGAAGCATCGGGGCTGGTATGGAATTCACAAGAAGGCCATTATTTATTGGTGAGTGATGAGCAATATCAACATAAAGTCAGTATCTTTATTATGCAAGACGAAGGCACTATTTCGTCAAGACTGAATATGCTGGGTCAGATAGATAAAGAATTTCCAGATGATTTAGAAAGCATCAGTATCGATGGCGGTTTTGTCTATGTGCTCAGCTCTTTATCGCATAATAAGAACGGTCACATTAAAGCTAGGCGTAAAAAATTAATGCGCTTTAAATACCAAAAAAATCGCGTCACTGAGCAACAAGATATTGACTTATATGCCGCCTTAAAGCGCTTAAGTGAGCAATCAATTGACTCAAACTTGGTACGATTTTTAAAGCAGGCGATTGGCGAACATAGTATAGATATAGAGTCACATATTGTGCTGAATAATGACTTATACCTGGGATTTAAATCGCCTTTTATTGATGCGAAGAAAGTACTGATCATGAAAATACCCGATGTGAATGCATTGTTTGCAGGCGCTATGCCAAGTGCTGAGATATGGCGGACCATTACCTTACGCGATCCTGAAACCGGTAAGCCAATGAAATTGTCAGATATGGTGCAAGTCGATGGGCAATGGTTTTTTCTGAGTGTTTTGAATTCACCGATAAAGAAAAGTGTGTTGTGGCATTATCAAGCTGAAACTGGACTATTAAACGCGACTCAGTCATTTTTAGGCTTAAAAGCTGAAGGGATTGCTTATCATCCAGAGAAATTGTTGTTTACTATAGTATTTGATAGGGGAAAAAATAAGCGCTCAAGGTATTTGTCGATTCCTTTTTCTGAAGCGCTAGGTAAATCATGATCGTGAAGGTAGTTGTTATTTTATTCATGTCCGGGCTCTCTTTTTGCGCCAGTAGCAATAACGCAATGAATCAATTTTTATTAGCTGCGCAAACGGGCCTTAATGAACCGACCGAAGCCAGTAACACTCGCATGAATGTTGTGAGCTCATTTCTTGAAGAAGCTCAATTTCGCTTTCATGCGAGCGAAGGAAATGAATTAGATGCTAACGCGCTTTCGCAGTCTTATGAAATACGAGTAAAACCTAAAGCATGGGGACAGCGCGAGATAGAAGAAAAAATTTTACAACTGCGCTCAAATCAGCAAAGCCATTACTACAATGTTGCATTAAATACAGCATTAAAAAATCGCTATTTGACCTTGCTTAGCTATATGGAACAGCATAATACAACACAGTATTTCTTTAAGCTGGCTGATTTAGCGACTCATGAAATAAGACTTATTCGTCGAGAGGTAATGGGTGAGAAATTTAATACGGAGAAGCTTTTAGGGGCTGTGGAAATGTTTGAACAATCGAAAGCTCTGACTATCCTGAATTTAACAAGGTTAAATGCGCTACAAAGCCAAATAGCCATGCCTCTAGATAGCGCCGATAGTGTTTTGGATCATTCTGAAGTGGCGGATATGGTCGATTTTGCATACATAACCGACAAGCTCTCTAGCATGAATAATGCTATACCCTCCATGCCTGATGCCTTAGGTGAGAATTTAGCGGTGGAAATGGCTCATGTAAAAAGTGAGTTGCTTAAAACAAAGCATCAGCTGGGGGTAAATCTGCTGAGTTTTGCCTATAAAGACAGCCATAATGATTCGATGGCTTTTCAGCTCGGTATTAATATTCCGTTGGGTACTCATTTTAATAAGGCAGAAAGTCAATATGAACTGTATAAAGCGAAAAATCAGCTCGGTGAGCGCGTTGCCAAAATGACGTTATCGCTAACACGCATACATAAAGAAATAGCTTGGTTAGCAGAAGAAGTAAAACTGGCTGACACGCAGATTCAGCGAGTGCAAAAATACATCGAAAAAGAGTATATTAAAACGCACCCCTTGTTAACCATAACTTTACGTAAAGAGTTGATTGAGCATCAAAAAAAGAGGACAGATATCCAGCTTAAAGCACTGAAACTCTATGTTGATGCTTTAGCACTTTCAGGATATTTGACACAAGAACCCTTACGCAACTGGATTCAGAATGGCGCACCTGAATTGATGGAAGGTGGGAGACGCTAATTATGTCAGCGATTCATACTTTACCCCCCGTTTTAGAGCGCTATGAACTTAAATATTTGATTCCTTGGGGCTATGTTGAACCAATTAGCGATTTTCTGAGTCTTTACTGCTCGCTAGATCATTATTCTGAAAAAGCAGCGGAAGATAATCATTTTTATAAAGTCACCAGCTTGTATTTTGATACGCCAAACTATGAATTCCTTAGACAGCGTATCGAAGGTAAAGCGGATCGGTTTAATATGCGTGTTCGTGCTTATGGCAATGGCGAAAGTGCACCGTATTTTCTGGAAATAAAAAACCGTATTGGTATTTCAGGTGTGGTTAAAAAATATCGCGCCACTGCCAGCGAGGAGCAGTGGCCACACATCCTAACCGACCCTAGTTTTCGGGTACCCAGTTCGGATGCAAGTGCGGAAAAGGCGAATAAGGAATTATTTTTAAGGTTAGCGATTAGTTATGCCATTGAGCCAAAAATATTGACCAAATATACAAGAAGGGCTTTTTTTTCTACTGTCGATCAGTACGCTAGGGTGACTATGGATGCTAATATGCAATATCGCTGTGAACACGAGTATAACCTCTGCTCCCGTTATAATATGACTAATTATGATAATGAAACGATTTACGCAAACAATACACAGAGCGAGGGAAATGTTATTTTAGAGTTAAAGTGTAATGCTGGCGAAGTACCGTATTGGATGCTTGATTTAGTTAAGTTATTTGACCTAACGCAAGTTGGCTTTTCAAAATATGTCAGTAGCACGCTGGTATCTCGCTATGATAATGGTGATTGGTTTATGTCCGCGGACCGTGAGCCTGGCTATGCGTATAGATAAATAAAGAAAATTTAGGCTATGAATGGCCTTCCACTTTGCTTATTTATGGGGTATTGTGCATAAACGGCATATTATTCGCTTAATGCTATACAGCCCTTTAATATAAGGACATGCAGGGCTACCTTGTTTTTCCAAAAGAAAATTTATTAAGCTCAACCATTTTGTCAGAAATGGTCATTCTCGGCCTGAACACCACTGTTTACAAGGATGTTACCTAATTTCTAATAAGTAAACCCCCAGCTCTACTGAGGGACTCACAAAATTTGACAATTACGGGAATCATCGAGATTCTCCTTATCTGTGAACCGCCTAAAGTTCAAAAGATAAGGAAAAAATGATGAAACCAGAAAATAGTTTAAACCATAGTAAATGGGAATGTAAGTACCATATAGTTTGACTTCAGGGAAGATTAAAGACGGCTGGGCTGTACTACCTAGGCGTTGGGTTGTAGAGCGTACATTTGCTTGGTTAAATAATTTTCGACGCTTAGCTAAAGACTTTGAAATTTTACCCGCCACATCTGAAAATATGATAAGAATTGCAATGATAAAATTAACGGTTGCAAAATATGTTTAAAGTGCACTATTCTACTGTTAGCCGAGCTGTCAGGAAAGTGGAGAATGCTTGATTGCAAGACTTGACCCTGTTTTTTCTGTTTTTTCAATATTGTTATTTTATCGCATATGTCAATATGTTTTTTTATGAGAAAGCCGTGGGGGGCATGTTGATCATAAGCCCCCATATTTGCCATTCAATAATAAAATGAATGGCTGGGAAAAGGAAGTTAAGCAAATATATCTATACTTTGAGCTCCAAAATTCACACCAACAATATCTGTAAAAACATCAACATCAGCTAATGGGATCGAAGGATCACCTAGGGGGACTAGAGGGCCAAAATCATCGCTATCTTTCCAGCCATAATCATCGCCTAAAACTGTAATTGAAAAATCGTACCACCAGTCGCCTTGAATTAGGTCGAAATTCCAACCCACATTAAACCCTAAATCTGTGTCATTTGCTAATGTACTGTCAACTAGGTTTAGTTCAATATCAAACTCAACGACACCATCGTGATCTTCATCTAGCGCACTTGCTGAAGCAAATGTTAATTCATCACCAAAAGTAAAATCACTAGTCATGCCATTTTCAAGCATCAATGTAGCATCTAATGTTCCCGCAGAGAGGATGAAATCTTGTATAAAATTTAATCCAGCATTCACACCGAGATCTAGCAAATCTAAACTACCACCTGCAACGCCGAGATTTACATCTGGAATTTCAAAAGGATTAACTCCTCCAAAGAATAGTTCAGCTAGTGCAGTATCAACATCCATTGCAATATCAACAACATTATTACTACTATCCGTACCTTGATAAATACCTAAAGATGATTCACTTCCTGCTACTTCTAATTGCGGCCAAGCTAATGTACCTGTTATACCTAACGGAAACTCTGCAACAAAAGGACCTCCATCACTATTAAAATCAACAATATTGGTTGAATAGCCATCTGTGAACCGTTCATTAAAAAGATTTTCATGTACCCCTCCTAATGAAAACCCCGCAACTTCACCAAAGTCTATACCAACATCAATACTAGCACCAAGATCATATTCAAAAATAAAATCAAGCATGTAACTTAGGCTAGGTCCATCTGTATTAAAAAAGCCACCAGTTATTACATCTGCTTGTGTGCCAATAGTTAATACATCTGTTGTATGGTTAAAACTTGTGTCAAAATTGAGCTCCCAAGGAATTTCTGCATCAATATCTCCCCCCTCAAACTCTAAATCTGATTGAAAGCCTGCCTTAATATCATAATCCCAGGCATATGTTAATACACTGCCTCCACTACCGCTATCGTCTTCATCTATACCTAAGAACCTATGATCAGATAGCGTAAATTCATCCCCTGTCGTCCATATACTTTGATCTATCGCCTCAAAAGTAACATTTTGAGTAATAAAGTTCGACTCTAATTCAATATGTATACTTTCAGAAGTTGACGCTGTATCGCCGTTAGAGCTTTCTGTTGATGTTGCTGTAACTTCAAAATCAAAGTCATAATCAACTCCCTCAGCTAATAGCAAAGACACTTGATCGGTACCGTTAGGCACAGTAATCTGTCCGCCTGATGCACCTTGAAGTGAAACGCCAGCAGGAAGTGTGCTAAAAGATAATATGTAACTCTCGGATCCATCTGTATCAATAAGTGTAGAACTTATATCTACAACAATCGTTTTTGCTGTAGCACCTGAGCTTGTAACTAAAGAAAGTTCAGGTATATCTGCAACGGCTTCTACATCCACAGTTACTTCCGCAGTATCAAAACCACCATTGCCATCAGACACAGTATATTCAAAAGTTTCTGTACCACTCCAATGCTCATTAGCGCTGTAAACTACTGAATCACCATTAATTGTAACTGTTCCATTAGCTGCCAAACCTACTGAACTTATTGATAAAATATCACTGGTGTCAACATCAGTATCATTATCTAACACATCGATTGTTACCGGCGTATCTTCTAGCGTATCTGCTGAGTCAGCTGTTGCAACAGGGGCATCATTGGTTCCCGCAATGGTAACAGTGACTGTTTCTGTACCGATTGCACCATTATCATCTTCTGCCTCAATGGTATATTCCAATACTAATTCTTCACCTACTGACAAATAATCAAAAGCTTCTCCGCCTGAATTAAAACCCCAAGCCAAACTGTTTGTATTTTGTGATCCATCCAGAATAGCCGCTGGGCTGATAGTCAACATATTAAACAATGCACCAAGCGCTGGTGTAGCTGTATCGCTATTATTTCCAGAACTTGACACAGATTTAACAGTTGCAGTGACAAGGTCAGTAGTATCGGCATCAGTAACTGTAAGCGTTCCTGCAACTGTTAAGCCAGAATTTGTTTCATCCAGTTCTTCTGAATTACTGTTTCCAGTTTCAACAGATATTACTGGCGCATCATTGGTTCCATCAATTGTTATTGTTACGGTTTGCGTATCGCTGGCGCCATGTTCATCCAAAACTTCGATGGTATAGGTTAGGATGAGGTCTTCATCAATCGCCAGATAATCAAATGCTTCGGATCCTGAATCAAAGGTCCATGCTAATTTATCTGTATCTTCTCCGTCATCTAAGATAGCCGCTGGGCTAGTAGGAGATAAGGTAAGCATATCGTATAATTCAGTACTCGACGGTGTTGCGACATCATCATTTTTCCCGCTAACGGTTACTGAGTCAACAGATGCAGTCACAACATCTGACAAATCAACATCAAAGACTGTTAGCGTTCCATCAACTGTTAAGCCTGCATTTGTTTCAAGCACCGTTTCTGAATCACTATCATCAGACTCAACAGAGATAATGGGAGCATCATTTACACCGGTAATAGTTACTCTTACGGTTGCTGTACTTAAAGCACCAGCTAAGTCTGTAATTGTGTAGTTAAAATAGTCATAGCCTATGTCACCAACGCCTAAATATTCATATTGATTATTTGGGTTATAGTCATATGATCCATTAGTGTAAAGTATTACGAGGCCTCCCCCAGTACCGTCACTATCAAAACTAGAAATTTCCAGTTCATCTAAATTATCGGAATCGGTATCATTACCACGAACATCGCCTGAAAAAGTAAACGAAGTATCTTCATCCGTCGTATGAAGCACATCTAAACCATCTGCGTTCTCATCATTCGCTGTTGGCCCACGATTAGTCAAAATAATTTCAGCACGTTCAATATTGTCAACAATTAAGTTAAACCCGCTAAAGTCATAATAAAAGCCGTGATCTTCAATGTTGTTTTGTAATGCAAACTGGTATGCCTCAATTTCCGCACCATAGGCTTTTTGCTCGCCATAGGTCAGCATAAAGATTATTTGATCTTCTTCTTTATCGCCATCACCACCGCCATCATAATAATCATCACCTATAGTATCAGTATAATTATCAGCATTAGGACCAGTTCCAGTGCTCTCTATGTTTTCTGTTAAACGATAAATCAGATAGTCATCTCCACCTTGGCCTAAGAGTCTGTCAGCTCCTGCGCCACCTTGAAGAACATCACGCCCCCCTGACCCTCTAATAAAGTCATCTCCTCCTTTGCCAAGGATTACATCTTCTTGCCCATTCCCTTTAAGCCTTTCTGATGCTTCAGTTCCTTCAGTGAAATTAGTAAAGCCAGTTACTAAATCTAGCCCTGCTACCCCAATAACTTCTTGAAAGCTGTCCAAATCAGAACCTAAATCAGAGCGATAAAAAAGGTCAAGCTCAGGAAACAGTTTCTCTTTTAAATAATCAGTCATAATCTTTCCTCTAATTTCTAATTAAAATAATACGCCAATACTCTATTCTTAAGTTTTTTTTGTATTTCACGTATATAAATTATGTGAGGTTTAAATTTACCAAGAAGTATGATTTTTTTCATCATGCACATGTATGAAATTAAGAATAAGTAAACCTAGAAATTAACTGTAATAGTTCTGGCTGACTATGTGTATCAGTTTTATTAAAAATTGAAGATAACTGGGATCGCGAGGTGTTTTTTGAAACATGATATTCTTCATTGTATTTAGCAAGTGTATAGCCATTCACCAATGCTTTACATAAACGAATTTCTATGCGCGTAATATTATAATGTTCAGAAAAATAGTTCCATTTTGTATTTTTTTGTTGGGGGTCATGAAAAACTAATAGGCATTTATCAGCGACTTCTTTTTCTGAGCTTTTAAGTGGAAAACAAGAAATAGCAATAGAAGCTTGTGGTTGTGTATTTAATATTAAATCACACCTATTATTTGTTTTATTTGGCTCCGTCAATGTACTTAAAAATTGATTAAACGCATAATGAACCTCTTTTTTTATAAAAATCAAACTCTCATTCAATTTTATTTCATTGCTAGAAATGCCTTGTATGCTTTTAATATATTGATTTATAAGTATTATTTTTCCAGTGCAATCTACTATTATTACGCCTTCAGAAAGAAAGTCTAAAGAAGACAGTAAGGCGCTTAAGCTTTCTAGCGTATGGCCTCCAAGCCTTCTGTCTTGTTTACGTCTATCATGTGAAGAATTTCGCTTAATAATTTTCATAGTTTCTTTTGATAATTGGAGGGCTTTATTCAAGGCTATGTCACCGTTAAGTGTTGAAAATCTCCAAGCGCATAATGCAGTAATAGCTCAGGAGTTAAATTATGATCCCGATCCATTACTCTGCACCAGTCTAAATAGTTAGGGAGATACTTAGTTGCTACCCCATGAAAACGATCTAGCCATGATTTAAAGCGGTGGTGGTAAGCATTTACATTTTGTATATGGAATGCTCCTTTAGTGACTCGCTGACCTTGGCTCATATTAATGATTTCATGGGATACTTTTTCAGATTTACAAAATGCATCATAAGTTGGGTTGCCATCACTCACCAAGAGGGCATCAGCATCAAGCACTGGTTTCAAGCATGCAAGAAGAGTCGTTTTACTGATTGGCCCATTGCCAGTCACAAAATCGATTGTTTGTTTTGAACGGTCACGAACGATTAAAATACAAACCTGCTCACCAGAAATACCACGCTTGCTTGCGGAACCCCCTCGTTTTCGTGCGGGGCGATTAAGATGGCATTCTCCCTTATGTGATTCAAGTAAATAGGTTTCATCTGCTTCCGTAATTCCATGAAGAGCACTGGGGCGATTTTTTTGAATCCAACTTAAAAAACGATGTCGCCAGCGAAAAGTTGTATTTCTGTGCACATTAATCGCTTTGGCTGCTTTACGAACAGTGAATGATTCTGCGATAGCTCCCAAATAATCCAGCCATTTCGATTTATGGCGAAGATGAGCAAGTGGCGTTCCAGTCAAGGCATTAAATGTTTTTTGACAGGCTTTACACCGGTATCGTTGCAGGCCATTTTTTATTCCATGCCTATAACTCTTGGTATGAGAGCAGTGTGGACATATTCCTTTACTCTCAAAGATAGATTCAATTAAATCATAATCTTTCGGCTCGTCAGCCAGTTGACCTAGTGTTGTCATTAGGATGGTGCGCTGATGGTGATCCAGTTGATTTATTTCAGAAATGAACTCTAAAAACTCAGGGGCTTTCATGACTCTCTCCTGCAATTAAATACACTAAATTAACTTATACGCCTTTGGTAAATAAAATTCCACACTTAACGGTGACATAGCCTATAAAAACAGCAAAATAATCAATTGAGCGGAGATAATTCTAAGAATCATCACCAATGGATACACCGTTGCATAGGGTATTGAAACAGCAGATGAACGACTCAAGCTGTTAGCAAAAGCGAGGGCGGGGGGATCAGTCATGCTGCCTGCTAATAAGCCGCATATTGAAAGATAATTCATGCGAAAGACCCCTTTGGCTAGAAAGGCAACGATGATTAAGGGTAAAAAGGTAATGAGTATTGAACAAGCCATCCAGTAGAAGCCATCGCCATTTAATAAGGTGTGGATAAATTGATCGCCTGAATGCAAGCCTACACACGCAAGAAATAAGACGATACCCATGTCTTTTAAGATGATATTAGAGCTTTTAGGTAAGTGCCAGCTTAATGTTCCAAAACTATCGATACGGCTTAGAAGAATGGCTATAATTAACGGCCCGCCTGCCAGCCCTAATTTTATGGCGGACGGTATTCCGGGAATAAAAAAGGGCCAGCTACCTAAAATAACGCCTAAAGTAATACCAATAAATATCGGAACAACTTGCGGATGATTGATAACATCCAAGGAATTAC
>Ga0209081_1001465_pt1 | contig 14076 bp, 8 predicted proteins | sample GOMGulsemesocosm_4_FD_184636 | JGI IMG/M metagenome (GOLD analysis project Ga0209081, IMG submission 184636) | Methane-oxidizing microbial communities from mesocosms in the Gulf of Mexico - GOM15B Gulf of Mexico (SPAdes) (version 2) | ecosystem: Environmental > Aquatic > Marine > Cold seeps... | reverse complement strand
CAAATTGTGGGGTCGCTTTGCTAACATTTGTCCATTCAGTAAACCCTAAACCCCATTCCTTATTATTTTCAGAAATAGGGTGAAATTGTGGCAAATAAAAAGCAATGACTTTAACTGTCGTTCTGGATTTATCAATACTGTCGCCTGCTAACGGTACATAATTAGCAGGGATACTATTAATCGCAGCATTTAAGCGAATATGATACTCATCACTATAATGAGTGGTTGGAGGTGGTGGTGCTTGCCTTAATATTTCTGTATCTTGCCATTCAACTTTAGTATCAGGAATCGGCGTTGATCCTTGTAATTGATTAAGTGTGGGAATAATTTTTACTAAAGTGGACTTTATTTTTATACGTTGATTAAGATTAATAGGGAGCCTATACCATAGTAAATAAGCAAATTGTTTCATTGGTTTCCTAATTGTTATTGCAATCGTTTTAGTATAACGAATAGGTTTTGTTATCTTCCATGATGTGCTTTGGTAGAAAGACTCTTTTTCTTTTTCGAGATAAAGAATGGAGTCGTTAAGTGCTGTTATTCTAGTTTCTAGAGCAAGGTTTTCTTGTTGAGTTTCTGCAACTAACGCCTCTTTATTCATAATTTCTTGGTTCTTTTCAAATAGAGTTTTATTTTTATGACTTAGTTCTTCTTCTTTTTCAAATAAAACTTTATTTTGATGACTTAGTTCTTCTTCTTTTTCAGATAAAACTTTATTTTGATGACTTAGTTCTTCTTCTTTTTCAGATAAAACTTTATTTTGATTGCTTAGTTCTTCTTCTTTTTCAGATAAAACTTTATTTTGATGACTTAGTTCTTCTTCTTTTTCAGATAAAACTTTATTTTGATGACCTAGTTCTTCTTCTTTTTCAAATAAAACTTTATTTTGATGACCTAGTTCTTCTTCTTTTTCAAATAAAACTTTATTTTGATGACCTAGTTCTTCTTCTTTTTCAAATAAAACTTTATTTTGATGACTTAGTTCTTCTTCTTTTTTAAGAAAATACTTTCTATGTCGAGCATATTCAAAAATTTCCCATAAAGTATCTTGCTTCCAAAGAGGTAACCACTTCTCATAGAGTGTTAATACAGCAGGTTTACTCTTTTCAGGATTCCCCCACAATCCTGACCCTATATTATGTACACGGTAAGTTGCCCCTACTTCTGGGACAAAGGAAAATCTTCCGTGCTGTTTTACTTGAAGCCAAAAATCCCAGTCTTCACATAAAGATAAATTTTCATCGAATAAACAACCTTTGTTAATAACGCTACGCTTAAAAAGGATGGCATGAATCGGAATAAAATTATCAATACAAAGCTGTATAGGGTCAAATTCTTCAGCAAATACATGAATGATCTCGCCTTTTTCATTAATACAGCGAATGGCAGAATAAGCCGCAATAACTTCTTTATGATTTTCCAATTCTTCATAAAGGGCATTAATATGATGAGATTCAAACCAATCATCATCATCTAAAAAAATAATAAACGTCCCAGTACTCTGATTAAGACCGATATTTGCCGCCGTTGAACGACCTAAGCTTGATTCCAAGTGTTTATAGTGAATCTTCTGAATGCTTCCTACCGCCTCTTCTTGCACCAACAACTCACAAGTTAAGCCACCATCATTAACAATGATGAGTTCAATATTTGGATAGGTTTGTTTTGCGACCGAGCGAATAGCTTCTCGTAGAAATTCAGGTCGGTTTTGAGTACGAATAATAACGGATATGACCGGCAAACTATTCGGTAAAGCCTGCAAAGATGAATCTTTAGCCGCCAAGTTTAAAACCAATGCATTTAAGGGAATATTTTCTTTAGGCCATTGATAAAATGACTCAGCATGTGAAACCGATTGCGGTAATGACCAAGTGCGGGCTTTATTTAAGGCGATAAGGCGATCAATATAGAGATTTTCAGATAACTGGCTTGCATACTCAGCCATTAAGCCACGTTTAGCCGTAATGACCTCACTAATATCAATCAAATAGTTCGTATGTCCCTGCACAGAAATATCATAACTTATAGGTGTTGTCGGAAAACCACTTAAGCGTAAACTTTCCCAAGCAAGTACTGCTGTGGTGCGGTGGTCTGGGTGTGGTTCCGATGGCGAAGGGAAAAAAAATGTTGCAGGTTGCCGTTGCTTAATAAAATGGCTTAGTTTTTTAATAAGGTGCTGAGAAGGCATTAATTCACGATCAACTTCTCGCCAAAAATAAATTTTCCGAATGCCCAATTTATCTGCAACTTTTTGCGCTTCAAGCTCACGAGTGTTTACTAAGTTTTCTTGCTCTCCTCCTTTACCACCATCAGTCACAAAAATGATATCAACCGAAATACCTTCCGCTTTAGCTAATAATAAGGTTCCACCCATACCAAATGTTTCATCATCCGGATGCGGTGCTAAGACTAACCAAGAACCTTTCGGTAGGGGAGATGATGTAAAAGGTAAATAGGTAGATTCACTGGTAACTGGCATATTTTTTTAAACTAAAAAGAGAAAATGAATAGTTATGAAAGGAGAAGGATAATCAGGGTATTTTACCTAAAATCCATATCACCACTCATCAACCACCAAGCATTAATAAAATTCTTATAATCTGGCCCTGCTCCCCAAGTATCTTTAGCAATAGGGATAGAAAAAGATTCTTGTTGATATGATTCTGTTTTGAAATAGTCCGCAAAAGGATTGGATATCTGACAAAACAAACGCTCACAGTGCAAAGTGCTGCTGAGGTGGCGTGCATGTAGCAACAAGGTCGGAATTTCTGCTAGAGGTGTAATAATATCAATTAAATTACAGCGCCCCGCCTGCCTATGCACAACCATCAAACCGGTTACTTTTCTAGTTAGCTTATGTTTAATCAAAAGTATTTGATAAGCATTTTCAGGGTGCTGCAAGTACCTATTTAATACATATTGCCAATCTCTGATACCAACAACATGATTTTGTAAATCGGTTGCCATTAGTCTCCATAGACGATTAATAGTTAACGATAGTTCATCAATATTATCGCTATTAACAGGACTTAAGTAAGTAAAAAGGCTAGGTGGTTTTGATAAGGAAGGCCATGAAAATTCCAGTAGCCTGCCGACCTCTTTATAGAAATTCAAATGCTCAGATAAACGCATATGGCGTTCATTAGGAAAACCAAAGATGAATAAAAAAGGTTTACCAAAACCGGCGCAGCGCTCCAGAAATGTGGCAGTCATACGAAAAAAAGGCCCTGTCTTCGTTAAAATTCCGCGTTTTCTCGCATCGACCATGACATCACCAATTTGTACGGCTGTTTGCGGCTGACCAAAAAACAAAACTTTACGTGGCATGCCTCCTAAAGAACCAATTAATTTATCTTCCTCCCAAACGCATACGGTTAGTGAGTCGGGATGTGCATATTTCCATTGGCGTAAAGCTAATGTCATCACATGATGAAAGGTGTTTTCAAATAAGCCCAGCATCCGTTTGGTATCAGGTTTATCCAAATAAGATAAACGCCATTTAGGATAAGATCCTTTGGTAAATTTTAATAAAACCGTTGTTTGTTGATTTTGCTCATCAATTGCTAAAGTATGATTAAGTTCCAGAGTAAAATTAAAACGGGTTGCTAACGCTAAAAAATCGCTTAATAAATTAACCTTACCTACACCAACCGTCGTAAAGCAGGTTGCAAAGTTATCTACGATTAATAAAACACCAGACGGTGCTAAAGTTTCTAAAACTTGTGTAAATAACTGTAAAGGATCCATTGTAAGATCAGGGTGATGCAATACAATTGCAGTGACATCGGTAAGCGGGTATTCCAGATTTTGTAGCACTGAAAAATCCAGTACTTGATAATCTGATCCTAAGTCAAAACTGATACCATCGGATAAAATAACACCCGGTGCAGAAGGTAATTCAGCCAGTAATAAATCCATGCCAGGATTGTTATGCTTTATCAACGTATTTTCCAACAACCATCACAATAAGACGGAAAAATACCATTCCAAAGATTGAAGCGGGTATTTTCGTATTCGTGATCACTGAAAATATCTTTTAAAGAATAGTTAAATAAATTCCAAGTAGGACTAATAGGCGTTTTAATTTGACAACAAGGCGTTATATCACCACTAAGTAAAGCGTAAACCCACTGCTCATCACAGTTCTTGCGTACATTATTAGCGCTACCATTTTTATCTATTTCAATACCTTCAGTGGCACAAAACTCAGCAAAAGGGAGTAACTGCTCTGTTGCTTGCAAGCTATCTTGCTGAATAATCTTAGCCACCTCATCAATATGCTCTACTTCACTTAATGACTCTTCCGGATAAATAGGGAGATAAGTACTCATAGGGTTTAAAGCTTGAAAAGATTCAAATATCTCCACACCATATGATTTTGCCATCGTTACAATACTGGGTAATTCCTCTTTGTTATACGAAAATAAGGTGCCCTTTAAACCGATTTTTGGGTACTGAAAACCATTAGCATCACGGTATTCACGTAAACGCTGAATACCCTGCCAAATTTTCTCTAATTTGCCATCAATACGTGAGCTAGCGAAGACCTCAGGGTCAATCGAATCAATCGAAATACCAATATAAGCAATTTCCGCTTCACACAACTTTTTAACAATACTTTGGCTCAAAGTAGAACCATTAGAAATAATCATGACCCGTACATTATGGTCTTTGGCGATATGAGCCATATCAAAGAAACCTTTATGCATTAACGGTTCACCTTCACCGACGAGAGCAATAGTCTTAACCGTTGGGAAGTTATCTAAAACTTGAGCGAAATTTTCAACGGTAATATCTTCTTGCTGCATATGTCGACCAACACAATACCAACAATTAAAATTACAGCGCGTGGTGGGTTCAATATTTAAAAAAGTCGGCTCGGCGGACCATAATCTTGCATCAACGGCTGTGACAGGTAATTTACTGTCAGGGACATCCAATAAACTATATTCCTGGCAGTCAGGGCAATAGATAGGTTCGGCGCTTTCCCAAGTATACTGCCCAAAACGTGCTTGCACCGTTAGTTTAAAGGCATTACTTTTAGTACAAATAGGACAGGTGAAATCACTGTTATCAGTGATAGCCAAATGCTTGTTAAAAGGTTGCAAATGGCTATGCGCCTTATGCCATAATCTAGTTAAATTGAGAGAATTAGTCATTTATATTTCTGGAACCTCGGTAGATAAAGAAGAAAACCAGTTCCAGCCATCCCAAAAGTAAGGGGCTTTGGCCACTATTTCCGCCAAATACTCAAAATATGCACACATGATGTCTTCAACACTTTGAGTATGGTCCAATTGTCGCATAAACACTTGGTAATCCTGTCCTGTTCGTAGCATGCCGCCCGCTACAATAGGAATACCCATGCGACAAGCTAATTTAACACTACCGGCCGGTGCCGTAATATAGCGATTAAATATCGGAATGGGAGGGCACTTTTCTGCAGAACTGACAAAGTCATTTAAAGAAATGAGAATCCCCCCCTCAGATAGAGCGCGCTTAGTCATTCTTGCCCCAGTTATATCACGCCCAAAAAACAAATATTTACCACCATTAAAATGAATGGCACAGCCTTGATGTAGTTTACGAATATAAGGCCCTATAAAGCTAAAGATAGCAGAAGACTCCTCAGGAGCAGCTAGCGCATTCAAATGCCAGCCAGAAGCTCCTAAAACGCCACATAGGGAATGTTGGTAGGCATGATGATAAGTTAAAAATAAAACGCTTTTATGTTCTGCTAATAGCGTTTCTAGCAATTCCGAGTCTAAGCTAACATGTTTTTTAACCCATTCTTTTTTTAAAGAGGATTGCTTAAAAATATTCAAACAAAAAACGGCATGATCAGCTAAGCGTTTCTGCCAAGTTCGGCGCCAGTCTACCAAAGAGAGTTTATGTCCCGAATCATTTAAAGCCTGTTTAATTAATGCTTCATCGTGTTTAATCGGGCTAAAACCATAATAGGCTAGTAAAGGGGCGAGATAATAACCCATAGCAGTCGGTAATTTGGCAATTACGGCAATACAACGTAGAAAAGATCGATAACAACGCCCTAAAGCAGATAAGTCCATTTAAGATTCCCAAGAATGCGGCAAACTAACAAAACCTTGCTCAAGCCCTGATTGGGAAACATAAAGTTCAGCCACATGCTGAGCATGGTCATACACATGCAAAGCCTGCTCACAGGCTAAAAACACATTAATATAATATTCGCCTTTTAATAAAGGGCACTTAGGTAACACCAGCATGGCTGACCCTGAACCATCTTCTGCACGAGTTAATACAATATCGTCATTTTTGGAACTAGCACTGGCAATTAAGGTTTCATTTTTAGTCACGATAGCAACGGCTACTGAGGGTACATCTAAATGAGTATCACCGACGAAAAATACCTTAATGGTCAATGTGCTTTGCAAAGACTGTAAAGCGAGAGTTTTTCCGGTTTGTTGCTCTACCCGACATTCAACCTTGATAATTCTAGCTCCACCTGCCGGAGCATTACCGACTGTATTTTGTGCTACCTCCTGAGTTTCCGGTTGGGTATCTTGACTGGCCAGAAATAAATCATAGGCACTAATAACGGCAGCAGGTCCACCTTCTTGGGAAACTTCACCTTTATTAAGCCATATAGCCCGATCGCAAATAGCTTCGATATGGTAAAGAGAATGTGAGCAAAATAGAATGGTTTTACCTGCCGCTTTTAATTGCATGATTCGATCAAACGATTTTCTTGCGAAGGCACCATCGCCGACAGACAGTGCTTCATCAATAATCAATATATCCGGATCAACACTTGTCGCTACAGCAAAAGCCAAACGTACATACATACCGCTCGAATAGGTTTTTACAGGTTGGTCAATAAAATCACCAATACCTGAAAAGGCAACAATCTCATCAAAGCGTTCGCCAATTTCTGTATCAGATAAACCTAAAATAGCTGCATTCATCCAGACATTTTCTCGGCCACTAAATTCAGGGTTAAAACCAGCGCCTAACTCCAATAAAGCCGCAATCCTACCGTTAACCACTATTTCTCCTGAACTAGGTGCTAAGGTACCGCAAATTAACTGTAATAACGTAGATTTACCCGCACCATTACAACCAACTATACCAATGACTTCCCCCGCATTAATCTCTAAATTAATATTGCGTAATGCCCAGAAATCTTGGTAAAAATTACGTTTCCCTCGCCATACAAACTGTTTTAAACGATCAACCGGTTGTGCATAAAGCTGATAGCACTTATCAATACCTTTAAGGCTAATCACAGGATCACAAGACATCAGCAAACCCCCTACGTGTTTTACTAAACCAAAACCAACCACTCCAAGCGAAGATTAATGCAATAAGACTGTAATAGCCCAGCTTGAGCCAATCAGGTTGTCCTGCTGTAATTAACACGGTACGCACTTGATCAACAATAAGGGTTAATGGATTTAAATATAGATACTGGCCAATCGATTCGGGTAATGCTGACAAAGGATAAAAAATAGGACACAGAAACATTAATACGGTCATTAACATGCCAATAACCTGACCAATATCACGCACAAAAACACCTAAAGAAGCTAAAAACCAAGATAAGCCCATAATCAAGAATAGAAAGGGCAATAAAATAATAGGTAGCCATAGCATCGAAAGGCTAAACGTATGACCTAGTACCGCTAAAAATAAGAACAAGACTAAAAAACTGATGGCAGCATGAAACAGAGCACTCCCCAAAGAAACCCAAGGTAAAATTTCCAAAGGGAAAATGACTTTTTTTACGTAGTTAACATTACTCAGAATTAAAGTCGGCGCTCGAGTAATACTTTCAGCAAATAAATTAAACACAATTAAGCCGGAAAATAGCATCACTGCGAACTCATAGGGATCGGAATTACCTATCCCCCAGCGTGCTTTAAAAACGAAACTAAACACAAAAGTATAAATGGTCAGCATGATAATCGGCGTAATAAAAGACCATAACAAACCAAAGAATGAACCGCGATAACGACCAATCACTTCGCGTTTTATCATTCTAAAAATTAAAGGATAGTGTTGTTTAAGGCACAAAACAAAGCCAAATGGGGAAGAACTTAATGACATTAATTGAAAGTAAAAGTAAAAATTGAGGGTAAGGCTCAAAAAATTAAGATGTTTTTAAAGTACTCTTTAAGTCTTTTAATCTATCAGCTACCTGTTGCCTGCTTTCGCCGGGCCTTGCCTGTTTTTCAATTTCTTTTTGGGTTACATACTTAGGTGCTTTATGTTTTTTTTGTGATTCTTTACGACTGAATATAACGACATCATTTTCGAGGGAAACATAATACTCAGGTAGATGGTTAGTTTCGGATATTTTTTTCATGTTAAAACGAAATAACTTCATTTGCGAAGTAATTCCGAGCTTTTCTTTCAAATTCTGTAAAGAAATTTTCCAGACAATTTGGTTACCACAATGTTTTCTAGCCAACTCATATAGCCTCCTTTCTGTTGGTTTACGTAACCTAAAATAATCCTTATTTATCGTTAAAACATCATCACCTAAAATTGAATTAAAAAACCAATCAGACAATTTAACTTCGATAGCAACCGCTTTTCCTTTAGTATCTTCTTTAATAACTTCCCAACTTTCTATTAATCCAAACTCTTTCGTAACCTCTTTCCCATTTGTTTTAATATTAGTTTGAATCAAAGTACCATTTAGTCTTTCTAATCCATCTTTTAACAATTGATATTGCGTTCCACCCAAGCTTTTATTAGTAGAAACAATGTAATCATAGCTACTAAAACGGACTGTTTGTGAAATATCATTACCAAGATTCTTCGCACTCATTAAAGAGCTTGCTAAGTACAATAATATATCTTTATCAAAAATAGTAGCTAACCCTGTATAGCTTGGTTTTATCTTAATCGTTGTACTATTCCTCTCATAGACTAGCATGCGATGATCTGGCTTTTTTGAAAGAGAAAACACAGGATGCTCCATGCTAGCAATATCATCTTTAAAAGATCCAAAAACATCACAAGAAAAAAAATCTCTTTGTTTGTGTCGGTCAGGAAGTAAATAATCAGCCATATTTATTGGTATATCAAAAACCGAAGATTTATTATATTACGCTATTGTTATTGGTATATCAAAAACCTTATATAGAAACTAAGTCGGACTACGTTGTCAACGTTTCACCCCGTAACATTATCTTACTAACTTAAAGCTGTATATTTACTTATCTCACTGATGTTACGCACGCCCAGATAGAATGCTATCTGGGGCAACTAGGAAAAATTTTAAGTCATTGATTCATAATAATCAGTGCGTAACATCAGTTATCTCAGGAATATGACTTTAACCCTATTGTAAAAGTCTAACCCTATTGTAAAAGTCTAACCCTATTGTAAAAGTCTAACCCTATTGTAAAAGTCTAACCCTATTGTAAAAGTCTAACCCTGTTGTAAAAGTCTAACCCTCTTGTAAAAGTCTAACCCTGTTGTAAAAGTCTAACCCTATTGTAAAAGTCTAACCCTGTTGTAAAAGTCTAACCAAACATTGTAAAAGTCTAACCCTGTTGTAAAAGTCTAACCCTGTTGTAAAAGTCTAACCCTGTTGTAAAAGTCTAACCCTATTGTAAAAGTCTAACCCTGTTGTAAAAGTCTAACCCTCTTGTAAAAGTCTAACCCTCCCATGTTGTAAAAGTCTAACCCATGTTGTAAAAGTCTAACCAAACATTGTAAAAGTCTAACCAAACATTGTAAAAGTCTAACCAAACATTGTAAAAGTCTAACCGCTATTTTTTGAATACCCTATTCCATAAGGTCTACAGAGGTTTTTTTTGCCCTGTAACATATATTAACTATCTTTAACTATATTAACTAAGGAAAATGTCATTTTTCTATTTTTAATGAGCACTATTTCCTATACAAATTCAGCCAAAATAATTGCAATAATTACTTAAATTTAAGAATTTTTTTCGGTGAAATTGGAGCACTTACCAAAAAATATATGCTTCAATCAGAAGCCTTATCAACCCCATGTGCGGTATCATTGATATAAGCAACATTCTTAATAATCAAAATAGCCCCATCACGTTTAATAATGTGGTTTTTCTGTAATTTCTGAAAAACGCGGGTAACGGTCTCTCGCGTAACATTAATCATAATCGCTAACTCTTGATGGGTAGGTACATGAGTAATCGTGACTTCTCCTTCCTTAGACTCACGACTCATTTTAAATAATTGCGCACAAATGCGTTGTAACGGCGTAGGCATCGATAATAAGGAGCGTTGAGCAATCGATTCACGTAAACGTTGTGCCAAACGATTATTAATAATCGCAGATATTTCCGGAGAAACTTGAATAAGTTGTTGAATAATCTTAGCTGGGATCATAATAAATCGCGCTACCGACAAAGCAACCACAAACTCTGGAGCTGGTAAGCGGTCAATCACAGACAACTCGCCAAAAAAATCATTGGGTTCAATAAAATACAAACCAGCTTCATGACCATCTAAGGTCATATCAACTCCCTGTAAACGCCCTTCTAGTAACAAACCTAAAGAATGCGTTATTTCCCCTTTTTGCATCACTATTTTGCGTCGTGGCACTTCTGCTAATGAAGCATGTTGACTCAGTTGCTCAATCACTTTATCAGGTAACGTATTAAATAACTTAAACTGCTTAAGGGTAACGATAGCTATCGACATTAATGAAATTTATTGAATAAGATAAAGGCCTATAGATTATATTTTTCTATGGCAATGTGATTATACGCACACCCATAAAAGTGGGCAGGTCGTATTATATTAAGCTCACCCTGCGAGATAAGAAAATGATTGCCAAACAAATAATTTTATTTTTATTAGCAACAGTCCTTAACTTAAGTCCTAATACCTCCTATGCTGTTGAAAAATCATCAGTAGGCACCGTCACGCTTGCTATTGGACAAACTCAAGCAATTAATGAAAGTGGTGAGGCAAGACTCTTAAAACGTAGGGGTGCCATATTTGTTGGTGATACCATTGAAACCAATAAAAGAGCACATGTACATATTAAATTTATTGATGATGGCCGTATTAGTATTCGCCCAGAAAGTAGGTTGCATATTGAAGCTTACCAATATGATAAAATCACACCTGAAAACAGTGCGATTCGGTTTTTTCTGGAACAAGGTGTATTACGCAGCATTTCCGGTAAAGCAACGGAAGCCGCACATGATCGTTACCGCATGAATACACCGGTTGCTGCTCTCGGTGTTTTGGGCACCGATTATGTTGTTAGAACATCCGATAAACAAACATTAGCGGCCGTTTATAGCGGCAGTATTGCTTTATCACCAATTAGCTATGGTTGTACTAATTCTGGTTTTGGAGCCTGCTCTAGCGCAACCGTGTTAACAGCAGAAATGGGGAATTTATATTTAGAAGTTAATTTAGGTGAAAACCAATCGCAATTAAAGTCGCAATTAGATGTAATAGATGAGTCTCTAACTAAGGTGACAAAGCCTGATACGGTATCCACTTCTACAGACACAGACACAAAGAAAAACCAATCGGAACCCTCCTCAGGTAGTACTAAAAATGATACTGGACTCACTGAGTCCAACAGTAGCCCTACAGACAATGATCTGATTAGTAATTCAAAACTCGCCGCCTCACCTGAAACACCCAGTCCCGTAAGCGAACCTACCCCTGAAACTCTCAGTCCCCTAACTGAACCCACCACGACTCCACTTATCTCAGCACCTGAATTACAAGAATCACAAGAATCTAGTTTTACTTGGGCTCGTTGGTCACCAACAGCACATCAAAATGACAGCTTAAGCCAATCACAACAAACAGTGACTGAAGATCAAAAAATAACCGTCGGTAATCAATATGTCGGTTTATTCAGAAATACCGGATCGGCAATAGATCAACGTCCACAAACAGGCGTGTTTAATTTTAATATCCAACAAAGTCATGTAGTCTTTATTCGACCTGGTGAAACTTGGCAAAATGCAGAAACAGCAACGTTAAACAAAGCCGCTTTGCAAATTGATTTTGGTAAACGCGAAATGACAACCCACTTGGAAATGTCAACACCAACAATTAATGCAACCCAATTAAATGTAACAGGCAGTATAAATAACAAAGGGCTTTTTATCGGCTCCAATAATAATGAAAAAATATCAGGAGCAATCTCATCAACCGGTAGCCAAGCAGGCATGATATTTGAAAAACCTTTAGCAAAGGGAACCTTTAACGGTATCAGTGAATGGCAAAAACAGTGACAAATGATTACCTTAAAATACTGCTGCCCTTTGCCAGCGCTTTAATCATTAGCCTATTTATTTCATGGAGTGCTTGTGATTTTTTAAGCAGAACAGAAGCCCAGATTAGTGATAAAGAATGGCAATGGATTGCGCGTGATACTGAAGTAGAACGGCGCATTATCATTGTAGATATTGATGAAGCCAGTACCGTTAAATATGGCGCATGGCCTTGGCCAAGAGAACAAGTCGCTGAGCTTTCACGCCAGATTACTCAGCTAGGCGCATCATTACAAATTGTCGATATGGTCTTCACAGCTGAACAGGCAGGCGATACCCAGCTTGCCGCCCAATTTAAAAAAAATCCAACCGTACTGGCAGAAATATTAGCACTCAATGCTGATGATGCCACACAAGCCGGCACCTTAATTGCTGGGCAAGCAATGGAACAATGTGAGCAATACTATCCAGAAGCAAATGCCTATATAGCGAATAACAGCACCATAGCGGCCAGTACTCAAACAGCCGGTCACATTACCCCGCGTATTGATAATGATGGCATAGTGCGCCGTCTACCTGCCTTTATTTGCCAAAATAAGGTTGCTTATCCGGCACTGGCTCTTTCAGCACTCGCAACGGCTATTGGAAGTACAGATAATTTTGAATTACATATGAGTGATTCCTGGCTGCAAGCAGAACATACTTTAAGACACCCTGAACTACCGGAAATTGCCATTCCGCTGAGTAAAGAACATGACATCTTATTACCTTGGTGGTTACCACGTAAAGCACTAACCTCCCTATCAGCAACCGAGATATTTGAGGGGACGGTTGATAAAGAACTACTACAAGGCGCTTGGGTAATTATTGGTTCCAGTGCTTTTGGTACCGGTGACACGCTACCCACTCCACAAGCTAGAATTGTTGATGGTGTCGAAGTCCATGTACAGTTACTTTCTGCCTTACTAGATAACAAAATACCTTATCAACCACAGGGAGCAAATTACCTACAAGCTTTATGGATATTAGCCATTACCGGATTTATGGCCTTACTCCTAAAATTTAAAGGCAGACTAGCGATTTATGCCCCGCCACTACTTGGCTTCGGATTAGCTGCGCTCACTTTACTAATACAAGCCCAACTACTAGCAAACCAACATATATGGCTAAGTGCAATAACCGTTATTATCTACACCCTATTGCTCGGTTGTTTTTTATCCATAAAAGGGTACGCTGAAACATGGCTAGAAAACCAACGCCTCTACAATAACTTAAGTAGCTACCTACCTAAACATGCCGCCAAATTAATAGCCAGCCAAGACCCCATTAGCACCATGGCAGCACACCATGAACAAGTCTTTGTCATGTATGTTGATTTACGCAACTTCTCTACTTGGTGTGAACATTTGCCGGCAGAACAGATTGGCGCCATTCTGCATAGCTTTTACAAAACCGTCACAGAAGTCGTACATAAACATGGCGGTCAAACTGAAAAATATATTGGAGATGCAGTACTTACTGTCTGGCGTGAACATGACAAAGGCATATTGCCAGCCGCTCACCAACTACTAGAAGAGATCGAGCAGCTTTTTGGTGAAGAATCAGTAGATCAAGTATTGCCACCACTTGGTCTAGGTATCGGCATTGAAAGGGGGGAAATTTTGGCCGGCTCTTTTGGTCCTGCACAACGTCGTGAATATGCGATATTAGGAAAAACAGTTTCTACCGCAATACAACTACAAGAAATGACCATTGAACTTGCTTTGCCTATTTTGATTGGTGAACAAGCCGCACAAAAATGGCACGCGAGTGAAAACCTTGAAACTCAGGGTAAATTTATGCTCACCGGATTAGC
>Ga0209081_1001464_pt1 | contig 14082 bp, 17 predicted proteins | sample GOMGulsemesocosm_4_FD_184636 | JGI IMG/M metagenome (GOLD analysis project Ga0209081, IMG submission 184636) | Methane-oxidizing microbial communities from mesocosms in the Gulf of Mexico - GOM15B Gulf of Mexico (SPAdes) (version 2) | ecosystem: Environmental > Aquatic > Marine > Cold seeps... | reverse complement strand
CAACAGCTAGTTCGACGACATGATCTATGTCAACACCCATATCTGCTAAGCCAGTAGCCTGTGGGACTGTTCGGGGAAACCCATCAAGTAAAAAACCATTAGCACAATCGGGTTCTGCAAGCCTTTCCTGGATAAGACCAAGAATAATATCATCAGATACAAGCCCACCAGCATCCATTATTTTTTTTGCTTCAACACCAAGAGGAGAGCCTGCCTTTACAGCGGCACGTAGCATATCACCTGTTGATATTTGTGGAATCCCATATTTTTCAGTTGTAAATTGAGATTGTGTACCTTTTCCTGATCCTGGACCACCTAGAAATATTATGCGCATAAGCCTCTCCGGACTAAGTCCGTTCTTAAAGTTTAAAAATAAGCGCGGAAAATAACATAAATCACCTATTTTAGCTATTTATTACGCAATGAGGCCTTTGTATGCTTGTAAAGAATAGGTAGGGAAGGTGCGCTCAAAACCACTAGGGAAGTGGCGTTTATCCGTAGGGATAAATATATTTAGTTGCGCTTCTGAGGCAAGGATTATGCTGAGTTTTTAGGGTAATAATTGAGGTTTTAACTATATCGAGAAATGACAGGGGAGGCTAAGTAGACGATGAATTGATTGGGCCGTTTCTATAATAGAAAACGACCCAATACAGATGGGTTTATTTTTTTTCTTCAGTAATTTTAATCGATGCACCTTTTCGCAATGTTTTAAGGTGGTTTTGGATAAGTTCTTGCTCGAGTGAAGCGCTAATACGAGGTTTAAGTTCTTCAAAAGAAGGTGGTGTTCCATCACGTTCGCCAGTACGTAAAATTACATGCCAGCCAAATTGAGTCTGGATAGCTTCTTTTGTATATGCCTTATCTTTTAATGCGGCTAATGCTTGAGAAAACTCAGGCACCATACGTTTTAAATCAAACCAACCTAAGTCTCCACCTTTTGAGCCTGTAGGGCCTTTAGAGTATTTTTTAGCAAGATCTTCAAACTTACTACCTTTATTTAGTTTGCTAATAACCTCTTTGGCAACGGTTTCATCGTTAAGCAAAATATGGCTCGCTTTATACTCTTTAAAGGCCATATCACCTATATGTTGGTCATATTCTTTTTTGAGGCGTGCTTCTGGAATTTCGTTGTTATCTAAGAAATCAATCATAGCAACTTGAGATAACATGCTTAAATTAATAAAGTTCATTCTTGCTTCAAAACTCTCTTGTTTATCGAGCTTTTTTAATTTTGCTTGCTCGGCTAATAAAGACATGTCAACTAGGTCTTTAATTAAGCGATCATTTGGAACAGCTTGATCTGAATTTTGTTGGCTTCTTTCTAGAGCATAAAATTGTAGTGTTGAATTTTTTATGTCTTGTCCATTAACGGTAGCAACTGTCGGGTTGTTTTCAGCAAATGTAGGCTGGCTTGCCGAAATAAGTAAAGTTGATGCAATAAATAGTGATTTGAATTTCATGGGATCTCCTTGTTTAATTTTTTTCTTGTGGGGTAAATGCTTTAATGCTGAGTGCGTGTATTTCACTTTTCATCATGTCACCAAGTTGTTTGTAAATGAGCTGGTGACGTTGAATCCTTGATTTTCCCTCAAACTGTTCTGAGACAATTGTAAGGTAGAAGTGACCTGCCCCAGATTGACTACCTTGGTGGCCAGCATGAGCCTGGCTATCATCTAATACTTCTATAAATTCAGGACTAAGTGTATCGGTTAGAATACGTTGAATTGTTTCTACTTTTGAGGTCATTTTCTTTCTTGTAATTTTTAATGGCTAAAAAGGTTATTCGTTTTTACTCGATAGTTCAATATATTTTATTGAGTAAAAAGAAAGTTTGAAAGAATATTGGGAACGAGGCGAACTTTATCGCAAGGGTAGTGCCTAACAAAAAGAGTGAACCCTTTGCTTAACTGTAACCGTCAAACCCTAAGGATTGGCTTATTTCTTCACGCTCTTGCTGTTGACTCGTATTAGAGTTTACAAGGTAAGCATCAATGGCTTTTTTTGAGGCGGCATCTTTTGGGAGGACATCGGGGCTAACTTTTTGACTATTTTCTGAAGACTCTAAAGATTTGAATAAAGCTTCTTTATCGACAGTTTGATCGCTAAATTTTAATGGCTGAGTTGATGATTGGTTTTTGTTTTCAGCTTCGTTTTTAGCAGGGTCTGTACCAGATGCGTCAGAACGCCCACTTGGCTTTATAGTGTTGGGAAGTGGGTTTAAATTGATTATGTTTGATTGAATGTTCATGGCATAAAAGTTGGTACAATGAGCGGCTATTTGTTTATATAAATAAAGACTCTTTAGTGATTATAGATGAAAACTTATTATTTATTGTATTTAATTTAAAAATATGACACCTCTGCAACGTTACCAACAAGATATCGATACTCACGGATTTAGTAAGGATCCCGAGCAGCATAAAGTAGTGATGGCATTGGATGCCCTATACGAAAAGCTTTCTCAACCTAACGTTGCAAATAAGAAAAAAGGCTTCTTCGCTAAAGTTTTCTCAGCGGAAGCAAAGGCGGGGACTGTACCGCAAGGTTTATATTTATGGGGAGGGGTAGGTCAAGGTAAAACCTATTTAATGGATATTTTCTACGATTCTTTGCCTTTTGACGAGAAGATAAGAACTCACTTTCATCGTTTTATGCAGCAAATTCACCATGATTTAGGTGAATTAAATGATGTCGTCGATCCATTGCAGTTGGTGGCAGATAAGCTTGCAGAAAAGTGTAAAGTACTTTGTTTCGACGAATTTTTTGTTTCAGATATTACAGATGCAATGTTATTGGGGCGTTTATTAACGGCTCTTTTTGATCGTGGTGTTTGCCTGGTGACGACCTCTAATATCCAACCGAGTGGCTTATATAAAGGCGGTTTGCAACGAGCCCGCTTTATGCCAGCAATTGACGCATTAGAAAGAAACTGCAAGGTGATGAAGTTAGATAGTGGGACTGATTATCGCCTGCGGGAACTTGAGCAAGCAGAAATTTATCATTATCCACTGGATGATATTGCCGAGAAAAACCTATCCAATTTATTCGAACATCTTTCTGCTGCCGATGTGGTGTTGGAATCAACACTTGAAATTGAAGGGCGGATGGTTGAGGTTGTTAATTGTGCCGAAGGGGTAATCTGGTTTAAGTACCATTCCTTGTGCGATATACCACGTGGTTCGGCAGACTATATTGAAATAGCACGTTGTTACCATACCGTTTTACTGTCTGATGTTGTGATGATGAATGATATGACGAATGACCTAGCTAACCGCTTTATAAATTTAGTTGATGAACTTTACGATCATAATGTAAAGCTTATTATCTCGGCCAGCGTGCCTGTGTTGGAATTATATCAAGGCAAAAAGTTTGCTTTTCAATTTGAACGTACCACAAGTCGTCTACTTGAAATGCAATCACATGACTATTTAGAACGCCCTCATTTACCTTAACCTGGAGATTTAACGTGGATAGTACAACAAAGACTGAAATTGAAGCAGCCGCTTTTAGGCGCATAATGAAGCATTTTCAAACTCATACCGATGTGCAGAATATTGATTTAATGAACTTAGCTGATTTTTGCCGTAATTGTTTTGCAAAATGGTATATGGCGGAAGCAAAAGAGAAGGGTGTGGAGATGAACTACTCTGAGGCTAGAGAAGCTGTTTATGGTATGACCTATGAAGAATGGAAAGAAAACCATCAATTGCCGGCAACACCTGAGCAATTGGCGGAATTTGAAAAAGGTGAAATTCGCCGTAATGCTAATAAGGACTAATTCAAAATATTCTCTAGAATCTTTATATAACTAGTGGATAACAAATCTAACTCATCAATTCCTACGCATTCATTGGTTTTGTGGATTGATGAGTTAATTGGCCCAAGCTCAATAAGCTGCGCACCATAAGGGGCGATAAAGCGCCCATCTGATGTGCCACCACCAGTGGATAAGATAGGTTTGTTGCCCATTACATGGGATAATGCTTTTTCAACCGCATCCGTTAATACACCACGTTCAGTAATAAAGGGTAGCCCTGAAAGCTTCCAGATTAATTCATAATCATCCGAGTTTTGATCAACAATATGGGTGACACGGCTTTTGATTATTTCAGGTGTTAATTCACTGGAAAAGCGTAAGTTAAAAACGAGCTTTAGCTCGCCTGGAACGACATTTTCCACCCCTTCACCAGCATTAATATTGGACACTTGAAAGCTGGTTGGCGGGAAATATTCATTACCTTCATCCCATTTTTCTGATGTTATTGCAGATAGAATAGGTGCAAGTGCATGAATTGGGTTTTCAACTAATTCAGGGTAAGCCACATGGCCTTGTTTGCCAAACAAGGTTAAATAACCGTTGATTGATCCACGTCGGCCAACGCGAACTGTATCGCCAAATGCTTTATGACTCGATGGCTCACCAACCACGCAGAAGTCTATTTTTTCATCTCGTGCGTGTAATGTTTCCATTACTTTAACAGTGCCATGTTTGGCTGGGCCTTCTTCATCACTGGTGATTAAAAAGGCGATTGATCCAGCATGGTTTTTATTGTCATCAATAAAATCTTCGCAAGCTGTCATCATCGCCGCAAGGCTGCCTTTCATATCCGCTGCACCACGGCCATATAATTGGCCGTCCCTCTCTGTAGGCTGAAAAGGCGGGGTTGTCCATTCGCTTAGTGGCCCAGTCGGTACTACATCGGTATGGCCGGCAAAAACAAATAAGGGTGATGCAGTACCACGCCTTGCCCATAAATTTTGGGTGTCAGCAAAATCAAGTCGTTCAATGATAAAACCCAGTGGCTCCAAAAAATCAGCCATCATATCCATGCAGCCTGCATCGTTAGGGGTTAATGATTGTTTTGCGATTAAAGCCTTGGCGATGTCTAGGGTTTTACTCATAGTGATTTTTTGTTATGAATTAAAGGCTTGTTGGTAGCTTTGCTCTGAGAAAGCCAGTAGTAACTCCCCGTTATTGTCAAGCAAAGGGCGTTTGATCATAGCAGGTTGTTCTAGCATCAGCTCAATAGCTGATTGTTGCTCGATGCTATCTTTAACAGCATCATCGAGTTTTCGCCAAGTTGTGCCGCGCTTATTGAGCAGTGCTTGCCAGCCGAGTACTTGTTCAAAAGCAACTAACTGCTGATGGCTTAAGCCATCAGCACGGTAGTCATGAAAGATATAATCAATCGCGTTTTTTTCAAGCCATTTGCGGGCTTTTTTGATGCTATCGCAGTTTTTTATACCGTATAAAACAACTGACATACTAATCTCTTAATAAATCGTTTAGACCAACTTTACTACGCGTTTTGGCATCAACAGTTTTGATAATGATAGCGGCATATAAACTATGCGAGCCATCTGCTGATGGTAGGTTGCCGGGTACAACAACAGAGTAGGCAGGAACACGGCCATAAATCGTTTCACCGGTCATACGGTTATAAATTTTAGTGCTTTGGCCAATGTAAACACCCATCGAAATAACCGCGCCTTCTTCAACAATAACGCCTTCAACGACTTCTGAACGTGCGCCAATAAAGCAGTTATCTTCAATAATGGTTGGGCCTGCTTGTAATGGTTCTAATACGCCACCAATACCAACACCGCCAGATAAATGAACGTTTTTACCAATTTGCGCGCAAGAGCCAACCGTTGCCCAAGTATCTACCATGGTGCCACTATCTACATAGGCGCCGATATTAACGTAAGACGGCATAAGAACAACATTAGAAGCAATGTAAGAGCCAGCTCTTACGGCTGCTGGAGGTACCACACGCATGCCTCCATCAATAAAATCTTGCTCTGTGTAACCGGCAAATTTTGATTCTACTTTATCGTAAAACTGTGTTGAACCACCTTCCATTGGGCGATTGTCATTGATTTTGAATGACAGTAAAACAGCCTTTTTTAACCATTGATTTACAACCCAGTCGCCGTCTTTTTTTTCTGCAACACGTGCAGTACCAGAATCAAGCATTCTAAGTGACTCTTCAACAGCGCTACGGATATCAGCTGATACAGTTTTTGAATCAAAGTCAGCACGAGTATCAAAGGCTTGGTTAATAGTATTTTCAAGGTTTTGCATTAAAGTGTCCTATTTATAGTGATTGGATAAATTGTTTAATTCGGTAAGCGGCTTCTTCACACTCGCTTACATCGGCAACTAAGGCCATGCGAACGTGGTTTTCACCTGGGTTGCCTTTTTCGGTGGCTCGAGACAGGTATTGCCCAGGTAATACGGTTATATTTTGTTGTTGATAAAGCTGTTGGGCAAACAGATCATCTGCAATAGGTGTTTTAGCCCAAAGGTAAAAGCCAGCATCTGGCATACGAAGATCCAAGCTATCGCTAAGAATATCAACAACGATATCAAATTTTTGTTGATACAAAGCACGGTTTTTTTGTACATGCTCTTCATCTGCCCAAGCAGCAGCGCTGGCTTGTTGGCTAGGCACAGACAATGTGCAGCCGTGATAGGTACGATAGCGTAGGTAATCTTTAAGAATTGCAGGGTCGCCAGCAACAAAACCTGAACGCAAGCCTGGTGCGTTGGATCGTTTTGAGAGGCTGTGGAATATCACACACCGAGCAAAGTCTTTATTGCCCATATTATGACTAGCTTCTAATAAACTAGCTGGTTTTATACCCTGTTCAAAATAAATTTCTGAATAGCATTCATCGGCTGCGATGACGAAATCGTATTTATGTGCCAGCTCAATAAGTTGCCTTAATTGCTGTTCCGTATGCACTGCCCCAGTCGGATTACCTGGGCTACATATATAAAGAAGCTGGCAGTTCTGCCATGTTTGCTCATCAACTGAGTCATAATCTGGCAAGTAATTATTATTCTCATCACTGTTTATGAAGTATGGCTTAGCGCCCGCTAAAAGAGCCGCACCTTCATAGATTTGATAGAAAGGGTTTGGCATTGCAACAACGGCACTAGACGATTTTTCAATAACACATTGGGCAAATGAAAATAAAGCTTCACGTGTTCCACTAACGGGTAGTACATGTTGTGCTGAATCAACCCGTTCACTAGGAATGTTGAAACGGTTAGAAACCCACTGACTAATGTTTTCTCTTAGGGAATCAATGCCACGAGTAGACGGGTACTGACCTAAGCTACCAATATTCTCGAGCAGAGCCTTGGTGATGACATCAGGCGTTGGGTGTTTAGGTTCGCCGACCGAAAGTGCTATGTGCTCAAGGCTTTCAGGGGGTGTTACGGAGCCTTTTAGCTTAGCAAGCTTTTCGAAAGGGTAAGGTTGTAATAAGGCTAAGTCAGAATTCATTATAATGATGAGGGTTTAATATTACAGTAGTATAAATTATTCGCGAGCGGGTTAAAATTAAATAACGGAAACAAATGTAATGGAAACTAGTCTTTAAGTTTATTAGGAGAGCTTCAATTTGACCTCGATTCATGTCAACTTGTATAACCTAGTGTTTGCTTTCTATTATCTGTTTCAATTCAATAAGTTGTTGCTGCAATTCAAGTAACGTAGGTTCACCAGACTCCGCTGCTTTTTCATCACGCTCACGTTGATGCTCTTCTTCTAGCACATTCACTACAATACCAATAATCATATTTAAAAAAGCAAATGCCGTAAAAAAGATAAAGGTTAGATAAAAAATCCAACTAAAGGGATAAACCGCCATCGTTTCATACATGACATCTGTCCAATCTTCAAATGTCATTACTCTAAACAGGGTTAGCAAACTCACCGCAATATCTCCCCATAATACAGGGTTAATCTCAGCAAAAAAGGTAGAGCCTACCGCTGCATAAATATAAAAGATAATAAACATCATTAAAACGACATAGCCCAGTTGTGGTAATGCCTTAACCAATGAATTAAGTAACATACGCAATTCAGGAATAATCGACACCATACGTAGTACACGAAAAATCCGTACCAATCGCCCGATGAGTGCCATTTCACTGTCCTCAATGGGGATTAAACTCACTATGACGATAAGAGTATCGAAAACATTCCAAGCAGAGTGAAAGAAGCGTCGTTTGTTAGGCTCCCCCACAAACCGTACGATAATTTCAAACAGAAAAATTAGGGTGATTAAGAGATCTAATACACCCACCACATCAATTAATAAGGGTGGTAAGTCATATGTACGTACCCCAATGCTAACCGCTGAAAAGACAATAATGCTCACAACAAACAGCTCAAATGCCTTATTTGACCTTAAGTTAAAAAAAGCAGTTTGCATTTTTTTATTAGCAGGTACATTTTCAATCGATTCAGGGTTGTTCATAAGGTGTGTCTATTTGTAACTATTTAACGTAATACCTGCGCAACATAAGCCACTGTAAAGGCGGCTTCTTGAAATACTTTCAAGCCGGTTTCTTTAAATGGAATAGGTAAGTGCTTTTGTGATAATCCTAATTTAATATCCTGTTGAGATAAAACAACCACATCGATATTGTCCATTAGCTGAATGGCGGCTTCTAGTTTAAAGCCAATTGCTCCGCCAGCAAACTTCCCTTTTAATGCACGCTCTTTAATCGCCACTTTATCAATAGCATAATCTTTCATTAATTTTGCAAAGGTGGTTTGGAAATATTGAAGATCTTCACGCGTATGCTCTTTAGGCAGTGTTAGCTTGCGTACCCGGCATTCTGGTAAGGTGAATTGTTGGCTTTCTAGTTGAAGTAAACAAATTACTGCATCATTACCGCTCAGTTCTACACCGCATATATTCATGTTTGTTCCTCAATAAATTTTAAATAACTAATGCCTCATTATACAAGCCCATCAACAGACGGACTAATTAATAACGCTAACGATGAGATGATTTCAGTTAGGTAGCTAAAACGATAAGCCACTAGTTTTAGGCTTAAATCAGAGCTTCCATATATACCTGAATATAATATCAATAACGTTATACTGGCGGATCATTCCAAAATTCTATTTAGTGATTAAATGGCAAACCAAGTTAACGACCCTATCGTTGTTTCAAAAAACCTTTGTAAAAGTTATAACAGCCAGCTTGTGGTTAATCGCCTCAATATTGAAATCGAGGAGGGTTGTTTTCTGGGTATTTTAGGGCCAAATGGCGCGGGTAAAACCACAACGTTGCGGATACTTATTGGGCATTGCCTAATGGACAGCGGGTCGCTGAATATTTTAGGATTGCCCATGCCCGAAAAAGCTAGCGAGATTCGGGCTATGGTTGGTGTGGTGCCGCAAATGGATAATTTGGATTCTGACTTTACGGTACGTGAAAACCTAATGGTTTATGGTGGCTATTTTCAGATTAAAAAATCAGTTTTAAAGAATAGGATTATTGAGCTACTTAAATTCGCCTCACTTGAAGATAAAGCAGATAGTAAGATTAATGAGCTTTCTGGTGGTATGCGGAGGCGCTTAACCATTGCTCGTGCATTGATAAACTCACCAAAAATATTACTGCTTGATGAGCCAACAACAGGATTAGATCCGCAGGCGCGGCAATCAATTTGGCAAAAACTTCGTGAGTTAAAGCAGCAAGGGATGACGCTGATTTTAACCACGCATTATATGGAAGAAGCAGAAAGGCTTTGTGATCGTGTGATGGTAATGGATCATGGCGAAGTGTTGGCAGATGCTGCACCCAAGAAATTGGTTAAAGATGAGATTGAGCCGCATGTATTAGAAATTTATGAGGCGGAAGCTGACTTAATAGAAGACGTGAAAAATAAAGCCGACTTTACTCGTTATGAAAAGTCTGGGGATATTCACTTTTTTTATGGTGAAAAGTTACAAAATAGCTTAGAAATTGTCGAAAGAAGCTCACATGATGACTATATATTCCGGCCAGCAAACTTAGAAGATGTGTTTCTTAAATTAACAGGGCGGGATTTACGTGAATAAGGTACATAAAATATTGATGAGAAGTTTGTCGGTTTGGCAGCGTAATATTAAGGTGTGGAGTAAATTAGCTGGGCCTTCTTTATTGGGTAATTTCGGCGAGCCTTTTCTATATCTTCTAGTTTTAGGTTATGGCCTTGGGCGTTTTGTTGGTGAGATTGATGGTGTGTCATATATGGCATTTTTAGCATCTGGGGTGGTTTGTACAAGTGCAGTTAATTCAGCTAGTTTTGAAGGAATGTACTCAGCCTACACGCGCATGGATGTTCAGCAAACATGGCTGGGGATGATATCCACACCTGTTAATGTAGCTGATGTTGTGTGTGGTGAGATTTTGTGGGGTGCAACAAAAAGTTTTATCAGTGTCGTTGCTATTTTGCTTGTTTCATCGGTTTTAGGGTTGGTTAATGGTTTTTGGGCGTTGTTGGTTTTACCCGTGGCATTTTTAACAGGCTTATGTTTTTCATCAATGGCCTTGCTCGTTACCTCTAAAGCGAAAAGCTACGACTACTTTTTGTACTATACAACCTTGGTGATTACCCCAATGGTATTATTGAGTGGCGTGTTTTTCCCTATAAATACCTTGCCAGAAGTAGTCCAAGGAATAGCAAAATGCTTGCCGCTATATCATGCGATTTCACTCGTTCGCCCTTTAATGATAGGTGGAGAAATGCAGCTTGTTATTTTGCATATTGGGGTGCTTATTGTGTTTACTGCTGTTTCAACCATTCTAGCAGTCAGGCAGATACAAAAAAGGCTCATAAACTGAGCCTTAGTGATTTGCTTGAAAGAGAGCTAGCGTTGAAAGTGAAAAATCAGTCGCTTACAACCGTCTTATTACGGCCAGTATTTTTTGCCTCGTAAAGCGCTTTATCAGCACGACCGATAAAAGATTCAGCAGAGTCATCTGTTCTTAAGACTGCAATACCAGCAGAAAGGGTTACCTTGCCGATTGTTTCACCGCTGTCTTTACGTTGAAGCTTGCTGTTCCCCATTGCCGTACGTACTTTTTCCGAAAGTTGAAATGCTTTTTCCGTTGTTTGGTTTTCCAAGATGACGATAAACTCCTCACCGCCATAGCGTGCAATAAAGCTATCAGGGCCTAACACTTGTGTGAGCAATGCGGCTACATAGCGAATAACTCGATCACCCACAAGGTGGCCAAAGCTATCGTTGACTCGTTTGAAATGATCAATATCTAGCATGATTGCGGTTGTTGGAATGGATTTTGAGCTTCGATTGTCTATAACAGATTCAACCTCTTTTTCAAAAGCACCTCTGTTCTTTAGGTTGGTTAGGGCATCCTTTTCAGCCGTTGCTTTAACAGCCCCGAGCTCTACTTTCAGTTGAGCGATTTCCTCAGTTGTTTCATGCATGCGTTGCTGCATTGCATGAGTACTTTTAACCATTGATCGGGTGTCATCCAGTATTTGTTTTAAGACCATCGCTGTTGCATCAGGATCAGAGATGTTTGATAGAGTCGATGCGTGCTTATTTAGGGTGCTATCGAAGCTTGTTGCGTCTGTGCTGGCATCTTGAACGTCGGTAGAGGCGGTCGTGATAACTTTTTCCAAAGAGGCCTGTATCTGTTCTTGCTGAGCAAGTGTTGAGGTGCCATCAACATATTTTTCGTGGAGCTCATCAAGTAAGCTTGCTGGGAATACTTTATTTTTCTTAATATTGCTATCGATAGCTTCAACCAGAGCTTGGTTTGACCCTGCTATATAATTGTAAAAGATTGAATAATTATTTGGTGTAGCGGGTAACTTATGTTTTGCCAGCATGGGGATAACTTGGCGTAAATACTCTGCCGCTTTTGGGCCTTGGTCTTTGTAAATCATCATAATCCTACAGATAAATAAAATAAAAAAATGCTTTTGAACATTGATGCTCGTAGCTAATGATAGTTGAAAATAAAAATCCCACTTGGTTTTTCATCATAAGTTTGAAAATTATAAAAATTAATAGGGTAATTTGAGCTGATCGAGCTAGATTAGATTTTAAAAACACATTTGTGCTATATTTTTAGTTCAATAAAACTAATTACTTAATAATTATCTTGAAGGTATCTTATATATTTCGACCAGGCATTTTCTCCTTGCTGATGGTTTTTTCTCTACAACTTAGCTATGCGGATATTTATAAGAAAGTCGATGCAAAAGGTCAGGTGTTTTTTACCGATAAACCTAGTGGAGCTGGTTATAAGCTGATTTTTAAAACACCCAAAAAGGGTACGATTGCCTACAAAAAGTTTTCTGAAAACCGCAGGCGTCATTTGCCAATGATTCGTGAGCAGGCCCGTCTTTATGATGTTGACCCAGCGTTGGTCATGGCAATTATACATGCAGAATCGGGCTATGATGCTAAGGCTATCTCTAGGGCTGGGGCGGTTGGGTTAATGCAATTAATGCCAGCAACTGCAAAGCGATATGGTGTAAAAAATCGTGAAAACCCGTTGCAAAATACGGCTGGTGGTTCGCAATACTTAAGGTACTTACTCTCGCTGTTTGATTTTGATATTAAGCTGGCGTTGGCTGCTTATAATGCGGGTGAAAACGCGGTTAAAAAATATGGGAATAAAATTCCGCCTTATCCGGAAACACAAACCTATGTTAAGCGAGTGTTAGCGAACTATCTGAATTATTTGAAAGATAATAAGTTTTTGTAATGAATTTATAAAGAAAGGGGTACTAATGCAACTTTTGCATACCATGTTCAGGGTGGCTAACCTTGAAAAATCTATTAACTTTTATACGACAGTTTTAGGGATGAAGCTGATGTCCCAGAAGGACTTCCCGCAGGGGCGCTTTAGCCTGGCTTTCTTAGCTTATGGTGAAAAAGGGGAGCAAGCAGCGTTAGAATTAACTCATAACTGGGATACGGACGCTTATGAATTGGGCACGGCTTTTGGGCATATTGCGATAAAGGTTGATAATGTTTATCAGGCTTGTGAAATAATGCGTAAAGCAGGTGGCAATGTAGTCCGTGAGCCAGGGCCAATGGGTAAAAATGGCCCTGTATTAGCTTTTCTTAAAGATCCCGATGGGTATATGGTTGAGTTGTTGGAAGTCGATCCGCTTCAAATAGAGTGGTAACCAGAGGCTTCTTAAAGAATTCTATAATTAAATTTTTCCAGAATATTTATTAGCTTGATTAAGGGTAGGCCAACAAGTGAGTTTGGGTCGTCACCCGTGATTTTTTCAAATAAAGCGATACCTAAGCCTTCTGACTTAAATGCAGCTGCGCAATTAAATGGTTTTTCACGATCGACATAATGAGTAATTTCAGATGTTGATAATTCCTTCATATGAACTTGGCATAGATCTACTTCAACAATATATAGGCCTGTTCTAGAGTTTAATACACATAGGCTTGTGTAAAACTCTATAATTTTTCCTGAAGAGCGCTGTAATTGCAGAATGCTGTTTTCACGATTACCTGGTTTATGTAATTGAGTGCCATCGACCATGGCGACCTGATCTGAGCCAATAATTAGATGTTGCGGGAATGTAACTGATAAAGCTTGTGCCTTTTCAGTCGCTAATCTTTTGGAAAGCTCGAGTGGCTTTTCATCCGGTTGGGCAGATTCATTAATATCAGGCGAAGCCGTACTAAAGTTAGTAATGATTTTCTGTAAAATTTCTCGCCGATAAGGGGAACTTGACGCTAAAACAATATTTTGTGCATTTTTATCGTTAGATTTCATATGCTCGGGTCGCTACTTAGATATTCTGAATATAGCACAATTTTTTGCCCCCGCAGTACTTCAAATAAAAGCCCGCTTTAACCTACAGCTGGAGTTAAGATTTTTTTAAAAGCCTGTGAAGCCAAATGATGGGAGTCTATTTCGTTATTCTAAGTAGGGATTCGGGATATACTAGCCGGCATTAATTGTTAGAGGGATTTTACCCATGAATAAATCATTAAAAATAGCTGTCGACCCATATTTATGTGCAGATCAACGTCGTGAATATGGAGGTACGATTAGCTACGATGAGATGGAACGATTGCAAGAACACATCTTGTCAACGACGCAGCCATTAAACGTAGAACTTTCATTTTCTAAGGATCGTAAATTTATTCTGGTAATAGGTCGGATTTATGGTGATCTCGTGTTAGAATGCGCGGCTTGTTTGGGTGAAGTAATTCTTCCCGTTGATATTGCTGTTCGATTAGCGATTATAAATGATGAAGAAAAGGCCAGTTTAGT
>Ga0209081_1001461_pt1 | contig 14091 bp, 6 predicted proteins | sample GOMGulsemesocosm_4_FD_184636 | JGI IMG/M metagenome (GOLD analysis project Ga0209081, IMG submission 184636) | Methane-oxidizing microbial communities from mesocosms in the Gulf of Mexico - GOM15B Gulf of Mexico (SPAdes) (version 2) | ecosystem: Environmental > Aquatic > Marine > Cold seeps... | reverse complement strand
ATTAATTACATTATTGCTCAAGGTGTGAGTAAGTTAGCTGAAATAAGGCTTCATAATTCAAATGCCGCAGGATTAATCGTCGCTTCCTCTGTTGAACATGCCGAACAAATTTTCAAGTTACTTACAGAGTTTTTTCATCAATCGGCTACGATAGTTACATACAAAGAAAATAGTGTACCCGATAAAATAAATCATTTTCGCTTTAATGCCACGCAATGGATTGTAAGTGTTGGTATGGTTTCAGAAGGAACAGACATACCTAGACTACAAGTTTGCTGTCATTTAAGTAGAGTTAAAACAGAGCTTTATTTTAGGCAAGTGTTAGGGCGTATTTTGAGGGTGAATGATTCACAGAATCAAGAGGCTTGGTTATTTACCTTAGCCGAAGAAAAACTAAGTACCTTTGCTAATCGGATTGATCAAGAATTACCAGATGTTTCTGTTTTAATAAAAAGTAATGCTGTTGCTAATAGCTTTTCTTTAAGCCATGAAAACCAAAAACCGCCGCTAAAACCTCTAAATTCAACTCCTGCATCAGCCATTGAGCTATTAGGTGAGCTGTCTCCAACAGGGCAACAAACACCCAATAATCTACATAAGCCTTTCTATTTACAGGCATTTGGTGGGTTTAGGGAGAGGTTAATTGAAGTATTTATTTCTGCGTAAACATACCATAGCCTTTGATGAGCATGGGCTGTAACAATTGTAACCTCATGCTTCCAAATTATTTTTATTGTTGCTTCCGTGCACAATATTTTGATGAGTGAGTTTACTACGCTATCTGACTATCAAACGTTTCATATGAATCAGCTTTAACAAATTCAACATCATTACCTAAAGCAGTAAAATGCGCTTTACCACATTCAATTTTGGCTTTTTCTGTTGGTCTTAGAGCATCACTGAACATTGACCCTTTTGTTTCAACAACAAAATACAGCTTTTCAGCACCGTCTTTATCAACCAATACAGCCCAATCAGGGTTATATGAACCTAATGGCGTATCAATTTTGAACCAGCTAGGAAGTTTTGCATAAATCTTAACTTGGGTGTTATTTTCAAGCTCTTGAGCAAACGTTTCTTCAACATCAGAATCATATATAACATGGTCATAAATTGACTTTTCTGCTGGTAACATGTTTTTACTCAAGTAGCCCATTAGCTCTTGGTCTTCAAATAACTCTTGTGCATAAAACTCATCCTCACCAATTTTTTCATATTTAATGCCATCGACAATAAATAAGCGCATTTGATTTTTAATGATGGTTACAGCTTGTTCTATGAACTTTTGAGGATTAATTTTGAACGCTTCTAATCGACCACATCTACGTAAAATATTAACAATGGATTTACGGGTTAAATTGGTTTGTTCTTGTAGATAAGTGACAATATCAGGTAACTGATAATCTCTAGCAGTATAATTATGGTTACTGGTTTCTTCATTAATTATATTTACACCACTTTGCTCAATTGCAGTTTTAGCCTTGGTATATTTAAATTTAGCTGCACCAACTACTAAGTTACTTTCAATTTCTTTAGCACAAGCGTTTACAAGCTCTTCAGGGTCAAAGTCAACTCGATACCAAGTCTTATATTTAATCTTGTCCCATAATGGCTTAAAATCTACGTCAAATGCTTGTTTCTTGAACTGAACTGCTTTTTTATCTTCTTGCTTCTTAATATTTAAACCACCAGCAACTTTTTTAAGTAATACATTAATTTGTGCTGTTTGTTCAGTAAAGTCTTCGGGTAAATTTACTGTATTATCTTTAAGTGCCGTTTTTAAATCATCCGTCACTTTGCCACGATTATCTAAATAACCTTGTCCTTTTAAATGTGTCCAAAGCTGCTCAGATTTATCGGCTCCTAAGTAAGTCGACTTTTCACCACATGGAGATAAAACAGGAATATTGGCAAATTGATGTTTCTCTACCAAACCAAATTTAATGCCTTCTTCTTTTTCAATTTCATGTTGTAATTCACTAACAAATTTTTCATACGACTCATTAGCCATTACCGTTAATGTATTTACTTCAAAACCATGAACTCGTTCACCGTCTTGATTAACACAAATACGTAAACCACGACCAATTTCTTGGCGTTTTTTCATTACAGAATCAGTTTCATTTAAGGTACAGATTTGAAATACGTTAGGATTATCCCAACCTTCTTTAAGAGCAGAATGAGAAAAGATAAAACGAAGTTTAACTTTTATATCAAGCAAGCGTTCTTTGTCTTTCATGATCAGGTTATAAGCACTTTCATCCGATGTTGCTTTTGCCGCTTCACCTTTTTTAGACATTTTAGATTCTTTAAAAATGCTGTTACCTTTAGCATCTTTCTTTTTATCAATAGCAAAGTAACCATTATGAACTTGGCTTACTAACTGCTTTAACGCAAAGTCATCAAGTTTACCTTCAGAATAAATCTCAGGATAGATCCGCTTATATTTAGGATTATTTTTAAGAACTGCATAAAGCTCTTCTTCAAATATTTTACCAAATTTACCCAATGTTGGATTGCCGTCAGCGTCATAAGCACGATAGTTACCCACTCTGTCTAAGAAAAATAAACTTAAGACTTTAATACCTTTTGGTATTAACTTTAATTCTTTTGATAAATGCTCTTCAATGGTTTTACGAATTTGCAAACGCTTAAATTCATTTTTATCCACCGAGCCAATTGCTTGGCCTAATTCTATACTGCCATCACGACTGGTAAAGTTGATATATTCGTTCCCTTCTTCGGTATAAATGTCATTAATAATATAACCATCATAAACATCACGACCACCAGACTTTTCGAATAAATCTTCACCACATTTCAGTTTTTTCTTAACGCGATTGACTTTACCTGACTTCATTTCGTCAAATTCAACTTCCGCCCAACGTGGCGAAGCATTTACTTTTAGTAAATTGATATATGCTTTGTTATGACTGTCTTTAATATCAATTGAAGCTACTTCTATTTGTTTTACGAGTTTTCTATCAAATGCATCAATAGAGTCGAGTTTATAAAGCATATTATGCTTATCAACATGCGTTGCTGAATAACGTAAGGTGCATAATGGGTTTAACGTTTTTATCGCTTCTTTTGATTTATCAGTGCTATCAACACTTTGTGGTTCATCAATAATAACAATAGGGTTGGTTGATTGAATAAATTCAATTGGTTTCATACCGCTTAATCTATCATCGGCACGATGAATTAAGTTGGCTTTAGTTTCTTTACTTGGATCAGTAAAGCTTTTACGAAAAGCATCAATATTGATCACCATGATTTGAATATAATCACTGGTAGCAAAGTTACGCACTTGCTCACGCTTTGATGAGTCATAAACAAAGTGATCATATTGCACGTTATCATATAGCGATCTAAAGTGATCTTCTGTCATTTGTAATGACTTATTCACACCTTCTTTTATAGCTACAGATGGCACAACAATAATAAATTTAGTAAAACCATATTTTTTATTTAGCTCAAAAGCAGAGCGTAAATAAACATAGGTTTTACCTGTGCCTGTTTCCATTTCTATGGTGAAGTCTTTAGTAGAGCCACTTCCTTTATTAGAAAACGATGTTTGTTTTAAACCATTAGCCAATTGCATGCTTTGAGCGTTTTTTTCTAGTTCATCATCAAGTAATACCAAACGATTACCAATGCCAATATCAGAAGTGATATTGGGAGCAAAAAAATCACCTTGAGCTGCTGCCGCAACAGTGAAATTAGTTTGGCAAACCTCTTGTCCTTCAAACACGCCAACAACGGCATTAATGGCATCTGCTTGATGTTCTAAATCAGGATCAAATTGAATCTTCATAATTATTCCTTTAATCCTTAAATGCTTTTAACATCATCAACGCCATACTGTTTTAATAGCTGAATGGCATTAACTTTTACTGCATCATCAGCAAAACCAGCATCTTTAAAGACGACACGAGTCGTTTCGCTATCTAGCTCTTGTTTTAATTTGCCAATAGCTTCAACTGTTTGTCTAGTGATGCCTTCATCTAAACAAATAATAAGCGCACCAAATGCTACTTCATAAACTGTTTTATCAGCTAAAATATGTTCGATAATTGGGTAGGTTAAATCTAAACCATATTTTAAAAGGATTTCGAAAAGCACATCTTCACTAGTTCTTTCTGCTTTGATGCTCTCAACGCTGTTATCAAGTATATCTGATAAATTATCAAAGCTAGGTTCCCATTGAATTATATTAGTTGTATTTAATTTTAAAGATTTAAATCCTAAGTCACCTTTATAACCTTCGTGATTTTTCTTTATTAAATCAGAAGCTTTGCGAATCCTCTCTCTACTAATATCGGCTATTGTTGTATGACCCACTTTCTTTGCAATAGACTTTTCATCAACTTGTTCAGGTAACTGAACCATGATAAATCGTCTATTACCTTTATCTTTTGCATTTAAATCTAAACATGCATGAGCTGTAGTTGAAGAACCAGCAAAAAAGTCCAAAACCAAATCATCTTTACCTAGTGCCATTGCCATCATTCTCTGGACCAATGATATCGGTTTTGGGTAATCAAAAACATCTTTCCCTACCAATGAATCAACCATTTTGGTTCCATCATCGACAGTCCCTGTATCTTTATAATTCCACAAATTTATTGGAACAATCCCTTCACTTAATTCAGCTAAAAACCTTTTTAATCTAGGATAAGTATTCTTTCCATCAATTCCCCAATAAAGTCTGTTTTCACTAGCTAATTCTTCATATTTTTCTTTACTATATTTCCAAGCATTTACAGGGTGGCTAACAATTTCATTTGTGATAGGGTTAAGCATTTCATAACTTAGATTGGGACGTTGCTCTTTTGTTCTTTGACTTATGAAAGAGACACTAGTCCATTTTCCTCTTGGATCATTGTCCTGGTTTTTATAAATAGAATCCGACTTCTCTGTTCTAGGCTCTCTAAGCGATAATCTTGAATGGCTTTTTCTATAAAATAATATATGTTCTGTGACTGATGACATTAATTTAGCATCGTTATTTCTTGTGAATCTTTTTTCCCATATAAGATCAACAATAAAGTTATCCTCTCCGAATATTTCATCGCATAATTTTTTTAAGTTAGTAACTTCATTATCATCTATAGAAATAAAAATAACTCCATCATCAGAAAGTAAATTACGTGCTAATTTTAAACGAGGGTACATCATGTTCAACCAATCAGTATGATAACGCCCTGAGGAGTCTGAGTTTGCAGATACTTTAAGACCTTTAGAATCAACTTGATTAGTTATTTTTAAATAATTATTTACGTTATCAAAAAAATTATCCTTATAAACAAAGTCTTTACCTGTGTTATAAGGTGGGTCTATATATATCATCTTCACTTTTTTATGGTATGACTTTTGAAGCAATTTCAGCACTTCTAAATTATCACCTTCAATAAAGAGGTTTTGAGTAGTATCCCAATTAACACTTTCTTCTTTACAAGGGCGCAATGTACCCGTTGAAGGTGTTTGGGCTATTTGACGCGCTTTGTTTTTACCATGCCACGTAAAATTATAACGTTCTTCTTTATCTTCAACATGATCACCTAAAGCAGCTTTTAATGCTTCAAAATCAACTTTTCCTTCACTGAAAACATCAGGAAATAGTTGCTTTAATTGTTCAATGTTTTTAGCTTCAATGTCTAAGCTTTTTGATTCAGGATTTGTATTTGTAATTTTTTCAATAATTGAGTCTGTCATTTTTATATCTACTTATTATTCGTTAATTTGTTGAAGAGCAGGTATCTCACTAATGAACCTAGAAATATTATGATATTTCGAACTTCCCCAAGGCATCATCCTATTTTGCGGATAGCTTATGTAAAGCCACCTTCTTGCTCTTGTTACGGCAACAAAAGCATTGTTTTGTTCTTCGTTTAAGTCTTTTTTACTGGTAGCTCTGTAATCAGGAAAAACGCCATCACACATACCAATTAAAAATACGATGTCTTTTTCAAGTCCTTTCATCGTATGAACTGTGCTCAGTGTTAGCCCTTTGCCTTGAACATCAGTATCTAGCTTCCCTAATGTCATAGCGTTTCTAAATGCCTTTAAAGTTGAGCCTAAACTTTGGCTTTTAAAGCTAGTCCAGCGTTTAAGGAACATAGCTAATTCTTGTAGACTTAAAGCAAGTTCAAGCTCAATTTTATTTTTATCAACTTCAGGTAATTCTTCAGTCTTATATTCATTAAGCTTTACTTCAAGCGTTTTACAAAACTTACGAATATTTGGTTCTTCCTGATTCAAGTTGTGAATTTCGTTCAGGAGAAAAGATTGTACATCTGCTAAAGGTAAGCTTGATGCTTTAACTGTATCAGCCCACATTTCTAGTAAGTTTTGATCATCCCACTGTTTAGGTTGTTTAACTTTCAGAATTGAGCATAGTTTCTTACCGTCAATCCAATCTTTAGGGTTTAATTTTAATCGGATAGCATAATCAAGGATTTTACCAAATAAAGACTCTGGCTCTGCTTGTCTTTCTCCTTTATTAAAATAATAGGGAATGTTGTGCTCTTTTAATTTTGCTTCTAATTGACTGAATACAAATTTATTGCGACCAATAACAACCATTTTATCTAAGCTGATTTGACCTTCTATTTCAGCATGTTCTTTTGCATCTAAGAGTGTATTAAGCCCTCTAATAAGCCAGTTTGCTTCAACTTCTTCATTAAAACATGGCTGAATTTTCATACATCCCTGAAAAGCCATCTCGTGATTAATTTGTGAATTCGGTTTTATTTTATTTGCTAAGTCAATCACCGCTTTAGTGCTTCGATAATTTTCTTTTAACGTAAACGTTTGAGGAAGAAAATCATTAACAAAGTCATTTTCAAAATAGTCCTTAGAACCATTGAAGCCATAGATCATCTGATTAGGATCACCCACCATCAAAACACTTTTAATTTTCTCTCCACAAAATACTTTAATTAATTCGTATTGTGCTTTATTTAAATCTTGTGCTTCGTCAACACACACATGTTTATATTGCACTTGATAAGTACGAGCAATATTTGAATGTTCATTTAAAATTCGATAGGCATAAAACAAAATATCGTTAAAGTCGATACCGCCACTGTTTGCCAATGCTTGTTGGTAGTCTTGATAAATATCGTAGAAACGAGGTTCATTAGGATATTTTTCTTCTATTTCAGTTTGCTCTATTAGAAGTTCACGCTTTATTTCAGAAAATGCATCCATATAACCTTGCATAACCTGATTTCTTTTACGTTTTTCAGTAGGATCATTAACGTTTAAGTATTCATCAATATCCACATTGCTATCCCTCAATGACTGTAAAAATAACTCCATACGGTCTTGATCACGTTCATATATATGTAAATCATTTGGCAAACCAATACTATGTCCGTAACTTTCGATAATACTCTGTGCTACTGAATGAACAGTTGATACCCATGTTCTTTCTTCTACACCGTCAAAATCAGAAAGCCTTTCTTGCATCTCTTGAGCTGCTTTATTGGTAAAGGTAAGTGCCAATACTTTATCTTTTTTGGTATTAGATAAAATATGCCTAATTCTCTCAGTTAAAACTCTTGTTTTACCTGAGCCAGCAGAAGCAATGATCTGAATGGGCTTAGTAAGATCAAACTTAACAATTTCATCTTGTGCGGGTGATAAAGAAATCATATTTCGCTCCATCCTCTTATAGTTTCAAAAGCATCAATAAATGCTTGAGGAATTAATTCTTCACTATTTTTGGGGCTATCCATAATTATTCCAGCTAAAAATCCTGAATATCCTGATTTAACTGTTTTTAACTTATCTAATAAACTTTGATTATTGAGTTGTTCCATTTCTCTTTGTTTAGCCGCAATGAATTGAGGTGTTTTATTTCCATTAGTAGCTAATTGTACTAGCGAAGCTTTTAGCTCATCAATAATTTGAACGTGATTCACTAATTCAGATTCAACATCACAACCATTATTTAAAAAGCTAACATTAAAAATATCATTAGTAAGTTCGCAAGCAAGATCGCGTTCTATATTGGAAATTTGCGATTCAATTTCTGTTTTAGTATTACCATCATTATCACTAACAATATAAACAGGAATCCCTAAACTACAGGCCATTTTAACAAAGGGAGGATAATTTTTTCCTGCAACGCTTATGCAATTGATACCTACGCTATAGCATGAGAAACCAAAATACTTTTCAAAAAAAACAGGAGCTAATTGCTCTTCAGTAACACCTTCAAATAAAATGATTGCTTTGGAGAACAACAACTCACCTCTGTATCGCATAACATCCCTTTGTAATTTATTTAAGTCTTCAGGATTAAAATTGTCACCTAATGATTTAACTTGTACTCCACTATTAAAATTAATTAAAGATCTTAAATCTGTGAGTTTACTTTCAGCAGCTAAATAGGGGGAGTGCGTACTAATAATTACCTGACCTTTAACTGCTTCAAGTTGCTTGTACAAGGTTCGTTGTGCATTAGGGTGCAAATGAGCTTCAGGCTCTTCAGCTGCAACTATTGGAAAAAAACATTCTTCTTCTGCCTCGTGTTTCTTTTCTGAAAGCTCTAAAAAAGCTTTAACTGTTAACATAGAAGCCCAACTTCTAGTTCCCATCCCATGATATTCCATAGAAAATGAGTTTGACGCACTATCACCAAAATGTATTGAAAAACGTTTTGACAGATCCCTAATTTTCTTTGGAAATGGCGTAATATCTGTTTGACCTTGCCCTTCAAATGATTGACTCAATGAGTCTAAATGTGCTTTTAAGTTAGTTAAAACGACACTTTTTTCAACGGCTTTATCGTTAAGCTCTTTAATTAATTCTTCCAAAGCCTCTTTATCATCATTTTCAAAGTCGATATCAGATAAAATACGACCAATATAGGATGTTTTTTCACGTAACTCTTGATGTATATCTCTTTGTGCATCAATAGAGATAAAAGGCATTGCATCAATCCGTTTTGTTATTCGTTTATTTATTTTTGCAGAGTTATCAGTCCAATTTTCAAATTCATTCCAACTCGACAATGGGAAACGAACAACTTTATAACCACTTTTTACTTCATCTTTTTCACAAATAGTTCTGATAGCAACAAAATTAGCACCTTCACTATCAAATTGAGTTAAATCACCAAAGGTTTCTGCCCATTCATCAGAAAATTCATTCGTGTCAATTGGAACAATACACACATCAACAATAATTTCTGAACAATCATTATCATCACTATCAATATAAAAATCTTCATCTGTTAAATGACGAGAATAATCACCTAAAGCAAGTTGCAGAGCCTTTATTACTGAAGTTTTACCCGCATTGTTCTTGCCAATTAACACTGTAATTCTAGGTAAAGATATTTCTAAATTCGAAATACCTCTAAAACCTGAAATTCTGACTTTATTTATTAAGATACTCATTTAATTTAACTCGACTTTTAATTCGGATAATTTTTGTTTTGTCTGTTGCGCTTGAATATTTAATTCAACCTTTCGATTAATCTGTCCTTCTTGTGATATTTTTTTTCTTATTCCCGCAAGTTTTGATTCCAATGAGGATATTGAATCTAATAGCTGTGCTTGTGACTTGGCTTGAGCAATATCTATCGACTGATTATCACTTTCGATATATTCGTTGGTATGCTTGGATTTTTCTAATTCAAGAAACTGCTTTACCCATCCCATATAAAATTCATAAAAATTTACGAATGATTGCTTTTCTAGGGATAAAGCGTTTAAAAATTTACTTTCAATTGTGTTATCAGCTAAGTGCAGATTAGTGATTATTGATGATTGATAAAAACGTTCTACTTTCAATTTACTATGATCTGCTTTACTTAAACGTTTAGTCGCGAGATTTAAAATAATGGACGGTGCAGATTTATTATCTACATTAGCTTCAGAGCTTTGTGTCTCACCTTCAAAATTTAAAACGATTAATAAGGGATAAGGGATTGCTCGTTGTATAAGTTCAGCAATTTTTTTAGCTCTTGTTGTTGCTCTAATGGTAACTTCAATTACAGCAATTTCATTGTATTCTAAAACGTAAGAGTCAGAATCAAGCTTATCAGTGCTTTCATTGTTAGCTTCTATGGTTTCATGGTAAGGCGCAATGTTTAACGTTGTATTTTTAAGGGTATTACGCCAAATAATTGCTTCAATATCTTCCTGTACGGCTTTTTTATCAGCACTGGTTAGTTGGCTATTTTCGAGTAGTTGTTTTTTCGCAACTCTAGAGCCTAGGTATGTTTTCTCAGGTAAATTTAAATATTCATAAAATTTAGTTAGCAGCATATTTTAAAATTCTTATTATTTTTTGTACTTATCTTCTGTACTAAAGCTCTTATTTCCATATTCCTTCACACCTTTTAAATCAAAACCATGTAGCTAACTACTTCAAAGTCATTAACTGATTGTGATGATTCTTGAGAAAGCACCGTGCCACCACGGTTAAATAAACTTTCTACGCCTTTTTCTTCACTTTTTCCTGCTATGTTGGTAACGGCTACTTCTAGTAAAGATTGGTAATGTTCTATTGGTTTCGCTGCTTTAGATTGTATAGCTTCTTGGTTAAGTTCCGTATTGTGTAAACCTACTGTTTTAATAACATCTAATATTTTTTTAGCTTGAGTAAAGCTAAATACAACTTCGCCACTGTCTGCGATATAAACCAAATAGAAAGGTCTTAATGGATAGTTATCATCAACTTGAACGGTGTTATTTATATCTTTTAGACAGAAAATAACACCAGAGCTTAATTGTGCATCTGTGTTTGCAGGTTCATTTAAGTTTGATAATGAAATTGCACTGAATAGACCTAATGGCTGATTTTGTAAAAGTGAAGTTTCTAATGTTGCTTCATCTTTTTTCTTTTTTTCTTCTTTAAGAAAAGATGATAAATCCATACGGAAGTCATTTAATGTTAAATCAGTGATGGATACACCACCTGAGATATCTTCTAAGTCCATTACTGAATCTTGCAATTGCTTAAGTTGTTTACGTCTGTATTCCAGGTCGTTCATCTGTTTTGCGTCTTGCTCGTCATTTGTTTCAATCAGGTTTTCTTCACCTGTAGCGGATATATCTAACAAAACCATTCTGCCACTAACACGGGCTTCAAGGTTGATATATTCATCAAGTTCCATGTTAGGCCAGAAGTTAACTAATTGAATTGCCTTATTGGTTGAACCTAAACGATCTATTCGACCAAAGCGTTGAATAATTCGAACAGGGTTCCAATGAATATCGTAGTTAACCAAAAAGTCACAATCTTGCAGGTTTTGACCTTCAGAAATACAGTCAGTCGCTATTAATATATCAATTTGCTGTGTAACGTCAGGTGCTACTTTATCTCGTTCTTTAGAGATAGGTGAAAAGTGAGTTAATAACATATTTAACTCGTTACCAGCATCAGGCATGGTAGTTTTGTTCGTTCCACTACCCGTAATTAACGCACTGTGTATATGTAGTGAACTTTGCGCCCATTGATTGATGTTTTTATATAAGTACTCGGCAGTATCTGCAAAAGCGGTGAAAATAATAATTTTCTTGTTTTGCGAATAAACAACGCCATCATGTACGGTTTCATTTATAGGATTTTCTATTTTGTTGGCCATTATGCTTTTTAAATCAGCTAATTTAGCATCTTTGCTGGCATTAACTTGTTGTGCTTCATCAACAATACTTTCAAGAAACACTCTATCGGCTTCAAGATCTTGTCTAAACCTTATTAAGTCGATGTCTTGCAGTAACACTTTAACTTTATTACCAATTAAAAATGGCTCATATTCAGGAGATTCTAATAGTAAATCTTCAATGTTTAGCTCTTCAAATTCATCATTTTCATGTGCTGATATTTTTGATAATAAACCATCGACCTGTCTTAATATTTTTTCTGTGGTTAATCTAAACGAATGTATTGAACTCTCCATACGTTTCAATAAATTTATTCGCATTAAGTGTATTAAACTGTCTTGACGATCTACCTGTTTAAATACCCCTTTGCCACCACCTAAGTCCATGTCGTAACGTCTAGCGTATTCAGCTTTCTTTTCCATTCTGACGTATTTCAGGGGGGCATAACCAGCCAAAGATAAACGTCTAATGGTTTTGTTTATTTCTTGAAGTGGAGGGAAGTTATTACTGGTATCAATATCAGACTTAATATTTAATGGCTGTAAACGCTTAGGGAATTTACCTAATGCAGTTGTATCATAATATTTTTCAATGTGTTTACGTGAACGAGCAATGGTTAATGTATCAAGCAATTTGAAGTAATCAAAATTCATAGAATCGATCAGTTGTTCAACTTTACGCTCATCTGCTTCTTGTTTATTCCATTGGTTAAATCTTGTTTGCGCTGTTCTTAAGGTATTTTCAATATTGTTAATACCTTCATCAACCAAAGCAGCATCATTGCCTTCAGTAATAAATGCTATTTGATTTTTTAAATCGTTCATACGGTTATTTACAGGTGTTGCAGAAAGCATTAATACTTTTGTTTTAACACCAGCACGTATGACTTGCTCCATTAGCCTTTCATATCGGCTCGGCAATTTTTTGTCTGATTTATTCGGCCTATTACGGAAGTTATGTGATTCATCAATAACAATTAAATCGTAGTTACCCCAATTTAACGTTTCTAAATTGATTTCTCCTGAATAGCCTTTTACTCGACTCATATCTGTATGATTAAGTACATCATAATTAAAACGATCTTTAGAAAGTAAATTTCGTTTGTCGTTAATAGTATATACAGACCAGTTATCCCTGAGCTTTTTAGGGCAAATAACAAGTACACGATCATTTCTTAATTCGTAGTATTTGATAACAGCTAGAGCTTCAAATGTTTTACCTAAGCCAACACTGTCTGCAATGATACAACCGTTATACTTTTCAAGCTTTTCAATTGCGCCTAAAACACCGTCTTTTTGAAAGTTATATAATTTGTTCCAAACGAGTGTTTCTTTAAAACCTGTTTTGGATCTAATGATCCTTTCATCATCTAAATCTTCGACAAAATCTTTAAATAGGTGGCATAAAGTTAAAAAATAAATGTACTGAGGCTCGTTGTCTTTACTAAGTTTTTCGACTTCTTTTAGTAATAAGCCTTTGGCTTCTGAAAGCTGATGATTATTGTTCCAGACCGAATCAAACCAAGTGAGCATTTGTGTTGTTTCGTTAATATCACTTGAGCATGTAATCATATCAAGCGATTCAGACTCGGTTAACCCTATGCCAGCACCTGTAAATTGAGCACCTGTGTAAGTAACAGGCTTAGCAGAATCAAGATGAATAACATTTTGTGCTAATGCCCCTTGTTGTTTTACAAGCTTTACTTCAGCCTTTTCAGAGACCCATTTAGCAAATTCTTTTGCGATTGATTGTTGATTTAATTTATTACGAAAACGAGTTTCGAAATTTGTACCTGTTAGCTCACCAAAGGGAGAAGTATTAGATGTGGTGGACGCTACAAAGCCTTTGAATTGAGAAAAAATAATCCTGCATTTTTCTAGTGACTTAAACTCTAACTTTAAGTCATCAAAGGCATAAACAGAAAATAACCCCGTTAATACTGAAAGCTTATTTCCTGCTTCAATATTTTGACTTAACTCTTGATGTAGTTTTTTCGTTTTGTTATCAATAATCAATTTATAGCCCTTCCTAGCTATTAATACTGTTCTTATTTAGCCGTTCCAGTTTTTAGATATCAGGCAGTTCACAAGCCTATCAACTAAAGTGAGGTACGATTAAAAAATTCTACCAGTTAACATATGCTCTGGGTCTGAGGCATTTGGGTTGTATTGTGAGTTTTTAACTACTTCGGAAATATCGATGTCTTTTAAAGCTTGAGTGAAAGGGTTATCTATAACCATTTCTTTATCTTTATCTTTATCTTTATCTTTTGCTGCTTTCTTTTTTATCTGTTTTTGGGCTTCTTTTCCTAACAATTCAAGTTTATCAAAAGCGATACTCAAGTGCTTATTTTGAAGTACTTCATTACAACTTAGGGCGAGTTGTAATGATTCTGATAAGAGGTGTTTTAGTGATCTGTTTTCTCCTCGACAAGCTGAAAATAAAGCGGCTATGGTATCTTTAC
>Ga0209081_1001459_pt1 | contig 14102 bp, 13 predicted proteins | sample GOMGulsemesocosm_4_FD_184636 | JGI IMG/M metagenome (GOLD analysis project Ga0209081, IMG submission 184636) | Methane-oxidizing microbial communities from mesocosms in the Gulf of Mexico - GOM15B Gulf of Mexico (SPAdes) (version 2) | ecosystem: Environmental > Aquatic > Marine > Cold seeps... | reverse complement strand
TCAAATCCGATTACGGTACCATTTAACAATCTAAATCAATCCAAACAAGTCAATTATCCCAACACAAATAAATCAAAGCCAAATCTATTAAAATATTGATACCTTGTAGAATTATCAATAGAACATTACAACATATTTCTTTTCTTTTTTAGATAGATGACCTAAATCCCTTTAATGCCATATAAATTGAATATCATTTGTGATATACTTTACAAAATTAACTTATTATTTTAGGATAAATCATCAAGTTAGAAATAAACCTACTCTCATCCGTTGAACAAAGTGAAAAACCTGCTTTAATGTTGTTGTTTTTACACTCTTTTTTAAGTGGTATTTCTCTGGTTTTTTTTGAAACAGCTGCTAACACATTATTTTTAATGGAATACAATATTTCAGAATTGCCTTATGTTTATATCATAGCCTCTGTGTTATCAGTGTTTATTGGCGTCCTTTATACCAAGATTGAGAAAAAAGTTGATATTCAAAATCTACTAAAAATATCTTTATACTTTGTACTACTTATGATTGTTGCCTTTTTTGTATTAATAAAATTCAACGATAACAAGCTTTCTTTTATGGGTATCATGATTTTTAAAGACATTTTATGGATGTTTGTAGGAATGGAGTTTGGAATACTCACAGGTATTATTTTTGATATCAGGCAAGGAAAACGTCTTTTTGGTTTACTCATGACAGGAGAAATCCTCTCTGGAATTTTAGGTGGACTCTCTATTAGTTATATCCTAAATTATATTGAAACCATTGACTTGTTATTGATTTCTTCTTTGTCCTTGGTCTTATCTATTGTTTTACTGGGAAAAATTGTCAAAACCTTTGAAAAGCGTTTTACCGATGTAGTTGACGACGATGTGGATGAAAGCTCTAAGGGTAGCTACTTTGGTTTGTTAAAGAACAAATATTATTTGGTTTTCTTTTCTATATCCCTATTGGCTTTTTTTGTTTTTTATTTTATTGACTATATATTTTACTTTAAAGTAGAAGAACTATATACAAACGAAAAAGAATTGGCAACTTTTTTTGGAATATTTATTGCGATGCTAAATGTGGTGAACATCATTTCAAGTGTTTTCTTATCTGGGAAACTATTAAGTCGCTATGGCATTGGCTTGGGGCTAATGGCTATCCCTGTTTTGGCTTTGGTTGGAACATCTTCTCTACTGGTCACACTGGGTTTTTCAGTGGCAATCGCTTTTGTAATTTTACTGGTAGTAAAACTACTTAATGAGGCACTTGATATTTCTATTCTTACTCCTTCTTTTAGGATTATTTATCAATCCATTCCTATTAGCCAAAGAATGAGAGTCATGGCCTTTCGTGAAACCATCATAGAGCCAATTGCGATGGGATTAGCAGGTGTTCTATTACTGTTGTCATCTATGATTGAAGGTATTGAGATGGTATGTTATGCCATTGTGATATTTTGTATTATCTGGATAGTGCTGGCAAGAATACTGAAAGTGCAATATGTAGATGCCTTGAAACAATTATTAAATCGACGACAAGTGATTACTGATGAAACTTTTGTAGAAAATGTTGATACTACAATTTTTTTAGGGGGATTAAAAAGTGACAATGAAGTAGAAGTCATTTTTTCGCTGGAGTCCTTGGTGAAGATACAGTATTTTGATATGAAGAATATAGTTAGTTCCTTATTGTCCCATGAAAGTACGCAAGTTAGACTTTCCGTCCTTCATATCATCTATAATAGTGATATGATTTCTCTATCTTCACAACTTCAACGACGTATCCAAGTAGAAAAAGAGGAAGATGTTTTTGCTTTGTTATTAAATACCTATTGTAAACTCTTGGGATTTGAAGCAATTGCAGTTGTTCGACCCTTGGTGAATGATAAACAGCAATATATCAAAGAAAGTGCTATTGTAGCTCTGGTTCGATACTGTGGTATTGATGGTATTTTAATCGCAGGTGAGCTTATCAAAAAACTCTTTTCGGATGATTCAGTTACAAGTCGCCTGAACGCCTTGGGTATCTTAAATCGAATTGGAGTGTTGGGATTTTATGACTCTATTAAAGAATCATTGCAAAGTCAAAACGATGAGCTTAAAAACAAAGCGATTGAAACCATTGGAAATCTAAAAGTCAAAGGACTTATTCCTGATGTTATTGATAATCTTAATAATCAGCAGTTTCGGATTAACTCTATAAATGCTTTGGTCAAGTTTGAACATAGGGTTGTTAATCAAGTGATTCAAAGTTTTGAAAGCAGCAGTGAAATAACTCAGAAAACGGCGCTGATAAAGGTATTGGCTGCATTAAAAGATGATGTTGCCAATGAATTTGTACTCAGTCAAACAAAAAATGCATTGTTAGTAGATGTGACTTATGAAGCCTTATTTAAAAACTCTTTTCGTTTTTCACACAAAGATGAAATCACCGAGTTACTGTTTTCTAATCTAATGGAAGTGTTAAAACTTTACAAGATATTAGAATCTTTTGAAGCAAGCGATTACATGAATACCTATAGTGTGATTAAAGAATTTAAAAATAAAAAAATTGAAAATGTCTTTTTGATTTTGGCCTTGGCATTTCCTCGCACGACGATTATTCAAGCTCGATCAAATTATCAAAGTAAATCTCAAGAAAAAAGAGCATTTGCCGTTGAGCTTTTGGATAACTTACTCAGTACAGAAATAAAAAATAGTGTGATTCCTATTTTAGAAGAAGTTTCTCTATCTCAAAAAATCACTCGCTACAGCAAAAGGCACGCTTTAGAAGAATACAATCAGACGCAATACTTTGAAGAAATATTAACAGATGAGTATCAGCCCTTGGTGTTAAAACTCTCTTTGATCTATGAATTGGGAAAAAATAAAAACAAAACATTTATAAACCATTTTCAAAACTTGATATCTCATACCAATACAGACATCAATGAAACTGCCACATGGGCATTGAAACAACTTAAGTAAGGAACGTACATGTTATTAACCATTGAAAAAATTATCATTCTAAAATCCATCAAACTTTTTTCTGAAATCAATGAAGAAGATTTATTTAATCTGGCAACATCTTTACAAGAAGTGGAATATGAAAGTGAAGTAGAAGTGATCATTCAAGGTGACTTGGGTACTTCCATGTATATTGTCATATCTGGCGAAGTTGATGTTCAAATTGATGGTAAAAAGATTGCGACTTTGGGTGAAAAAGAAGTATTTGGTGAACTCTCAGCGCTAGATCCAGAGCCTAGAGCTGCCACAGTTGTCACAACTCAGACTACTTTATTGTTTAAAATTGACAATACCATTTTGTATTATCTGATTGCAGAGTATCCAGCTGTCGCAAAAGGAATCATTCGAATTCTATGTGAGAGAATACGAAATAGTAACTAAAATTTGGTGAAATTCAAAAGGCCAAGTATATGAATAAATCACTATTGTATTACTGTAATTTCAAGCAAGTTTATTGGGATATTGGGGTATAATCACAGCAACAAAAATAAGGACACCAAGTATGCCTAAAGCATCATTTGGAACATAGGGTAAATAACACTTTGCAAGAAACAGCACTAAATATACTAAAAACTGGTAATAACGTTTTCATTACAGGATCAGCAGGAACTGGAAAAACATATCTCTTAAATAAATTTACATTTTATTTGAAATCAAGAAAAGTAATTCCTACTATTGTGGCACCAACTGGAATTGCAGCGTCACACTTACAAGGTCAAACAATACATTCTTTTTTTAGCTTGGGAATACGAGATACTATAGATGATTCTTATATAGAGTTTTTATTGGAAAAGAAATATCTACAAACAAGATTTAAGAAACTAACAGTTTTAATCATTGATGAAATTTCAATGGTGTCTCCTGAAATATTTACCTCTATTGATAAAATACTCAGAGCTTTTAAACAAGATGATTCACCCTTTGGTGGTGTTCAAACAATACTTTCAGGAGATTTTTTCCAGCTTCCTCCAATCTCTAGAGGTGTAAAAGACAAACGATTTGCTTGGCAATCATCTTCCTGGAAAGAGTTAGAACTAAAGACTTGTTATTTACAAGAAAAGTTTAGACAAGATGACAATGTTCTCATTGGTATCTTAGATGAGATTAGAAGTGGTGAAGTTTCAAGTAACTCTTATGATATCTTGAACTCAAGACATCATAAAGATCTTGGAATTGACTTTACCCCAACGAAACTCTACACTCACAATATTGATGTGGATAGAATAAACAGCGATGAGTTAGCTAAGATCAACAATCCTGCTCATTCTTTTGCTTACAAATCAGAAGGATCAATTAAAAATATTGAGAAAATATTTAAATCTTCACTTGTACAAGAAGAGATGGTTCTAAAAAAAGACGCAGTGGTTATGTTTATCAAAAACAATCCTGAGCTTGGTTTTGTAAATGGTACTACAGGAGTCGTAATCAACTTTGATAAAGAAACAGGTCTTCCTATTGTGAAAACATCATATGGCCCTATAATCAAACTTAAATTAGAAGATTGGAATATAGAAAATGACAGTGGAAAAATCACTGCTAAAGTTTCACAAATCCCACTTAAACTTGCATGGGCAATTACCATCCACAAATCCCAAGGGATGACATTGGATTCTGCTGAGATTGATTTATCTAAAACCTTTGAAGTGGGACAGGGCTATGTTGCACTTTCTCGTATCAAAAATATAGATGGTTTACGATTAATGGGATTGAATGATAGAGCACTAAGTGTTGATCCTCTAATATTGCATATTGATGATAGAATCAAAGCAGCCTCACAAAAAGCAAGTGATGAAATATCTGCCGTGACTAAGGATAAACTTGAAAAGGTATTTGAAACCTACATCCTCAGCATTGGTGGAACTACAGACAACAGTATAATTGAGAAACAAGAAGCCTTTCTAAAATCTGAAAAAAAAGTAGTAGGGAAGAACGCTACTCCAACTCATATGCAAACAAAAGAGTTGATTGATACTTCTAAAACTATTTTAGAGATGGCTATTAGCAGAGGTATGAGTACAGCAACGATCATCAATCATCTAAGTGTTTTAAAAGAAGAAAATCCAGATATAGATTTACAAAAATTCATGCCCGATGAAAATACCCTTTCAAGTGTAAAAGTTGCCCTAGACAAAATAACGCAAAGAGGTAATGAAGACGATTTTAGCGAAAATGGCAAACCCAAATTGAAGCCAATATTTGAAGCGCTGGATTCTAAAGTAGAGTATTATGATATCAGAGTTTCATTATTGCAGTTAGGCTAGGTAGGTTGTCTGGTGGGCGTTGATAAAGATAAATACATGCACCACTTAAACGAAGTATGCTCTGATTATAATATGAGTGCTTCAGATGTCTACAGTACTTTACTAAGCAAAAATGATGAAGACTTTCCCTTATCATTTGAAACCATTAAATATAAGGTCATCAAAGATGTGCCTATTGATATACTGAAAAGTATATTTACGTATGAAGAGTTAAAAACTATTTTTATAGATACCAATATGAAGAAAATCAAAGATAAAGAAACAAGAAAATTTCTAAGTAGTCTTGTTTAGGATGTTAAGGGTGAGGGTATTTTGCCCTCACTTTTTTTAGTTTCCAAGTGGTTTTAAATGCTGATCATGCATTGTCGTCAAAAGTAGTTTTCCATTTTCATCAACATGAAACTTTCCATACTTTGCAGAATCATATTCCTTTGCCTTCCCTTCTTGAAAGAAAAATGCATTTGTAGCAAATTTTATTTCATTATTTCGTACCCTGTAAAATAACAATACCTCATTATCTAATAAGGTTTCATTTTCATGTAGCCGAACATAAGAAGCGACATTCTTATCATCAAGTACTACCACTACATGTCCATCTGAATTTTTAAGGTCATAACGCCCTTTTCTTTTATTGCTCGTTTCTTTAGAAAGCTCTTTGTGTATTTCCTCTGAAAGTCCAAAACGCAAAGCCATGTAGTCTCCTTGCATCAATGAACGAGGGTCGACGGGTGCCAGTTTAAGATACACTATATCTGTATTTGAAAGATGTTTTTCTTTTTCTATTATAGAGAAATTTATTAGAACAAGAGAAAGAACGAGTGTTATAACTGCAATAATTTTATTCATTTGATTCTCCCTTATTCCAGATTTTGGTTTGTTGTAATACCCAACGAAGAAATATAAAGATTAATCCAAGGATAAAGAGATGTTCTGATTTTTCCAGTAATGTGATTTCAAGTAAATAATAGTAAGAAGAGATAAAAATCAATAAAGACATAATACCAAAACCAATTAAAATACGGTTACCCACAGAAAACCCAAGCAATATTATCATCACACAAGAACTCAATCCTAATACCTCATAAGATGCAATGCAAAATATTAGTGTAATGATTAAGGTGACAATAACTGCAACCTGGGGTATTTCTTTTTGGTAAGGTTTCATTAGTTTCCAAACGACATATAAAAATACACAAGAACTTATGGTTTCTCCCATCCAAGGTTTAGTAAGTTGCTCAGTATTGGAAAATAAACTGAGGGCATTAAAAAAAGCTGGACTTTTAATTAGAATTAATGATAGAGCAAATCCATAGCCAATTGCAACAACTTTACGATGATGCATAGGATATGAAAACTCATTAATCCAAATCCACGCACATAAAAACATAATAAGGCCACTGGCAAGATAAGGCATCCCAAGTACGCTTAGCCAAGCAGCAAAAGAAAATGCTGCAAAGAAAGCTGAAAGGACACGATGAATAAAGTTTGGCATAATCAATGCCAATGAAGTTTGCATCAAAAACAATGCACCCCAGATCACTGCTTCCTTAGAATTTGATATATTGACAATACCATAGATAATTAAAACTTGCCCAGCAAGACTTAGCGATAGCCCAATGTGTTCAAAAAAATCAGATTTTTGATTTTTTAATAAGACAAATGCTCCCGCGATAAATATTATGCCTATAATAGAGCTGGTTAAATACTGATCAAGTATATCTTTAAATATTAACGCAATAAAACCTAAGATAAAAATGGAAGCCAACCATCCCGAAAAGCCAACCAATGTCTTTATATACCAAGGTGAATCATTTACAGTTTCAAGAGGAGTATCTCCTTTTACTATTCCTTTATCTACTAAAATTGACCATGTTGTATTTTGATTATTCATGATTTTATACCCATATTTAGTCTTTTCAACCATAGTGAAGAAATAGTTCCTAAAATGATGACAAGCAATGACATTATAAATAGTTCACCAACATCAATTTTAGTAAATGAATTAAAAACGAATGATGAAATAACAATAATCCCAGATATACAGCCTCCTGTTAACATAAACAAGTCTGCTTTAACTTTCTGATACAAATAAAAATTTGCGCCCATCCAAGAAAACCACACTACTGCTGCTATCATGAGATCAGTATTATCTTTGAAAATTGCATTTAGAGTTAGCGATGTCAATGTAACACCACTTGCTAAAGCCAGTAAACGAACACTCCATCTCACGTCTAACCACGGTCTATATTTGGATAAAATTTCCCATACAACTAAAACTAAACTGTTAAAGCAAAAAATCAACCACATGGTTAATTCATCTGAATTGAAAAATGCTCCAAAAGTACCACCAAATACTTGATTATATAAAACAATCGTCAGATTTATTAATACTACCCATATAATCCACATAGCTGGAAATTTACTAATATAAGCCCAAGGTAGCATTAGTAGGGACCAGTTAAAGAACAACTGCCATGGATCTGCACCTGTTTGATAGGTTTGACCAAAAAGAGCCATGGTTGCACCAAGAAACAGCGTAGCAAGAACAAGCGAAACTTTTCCAATTAGTTTATGATCAGCAAACTTATAATACACAAATATTGCACCAATGAGTAATAGCTCAAGCATTCCAAATTTAGCAAAATATCCAATATCCTTCCAATTGTAAGCAATGAAAAATATAGTTGCAACACCAAGTGAAAGGCCACCTAACCATAATAGTAAATTGTCAAGAAAAACTTTCCAGTCACCTCTTTTAGGATAGATGAGCGTTAGGGCCTCCTTGATTTTATCTGAAGGAATCACTTGCTGGTTTATAAGATCAATGATATATTTTCTATTACTTGACATAATACATACTTCTTGATTTCAAAGGCAATCCTTTTAAATTTTTCAGAAATATTATACCCATAACTCATTAAAACTCGAAGTAATGTATCTTATTTATTACAGTGCATAAGAAAATTTGTAATAGTATTGCAACAATTTGACCAGCGCAGTTTATTTAGCGAGTAGATTTTAATAGAGTAAAAAATATAAAGGGATATTATGAATATTGCAGATTTAGATATTGGTAAAAGTTCGGTTAGTTTATAGCATGAAACTAAAAGGGAAAAATATCAATATACTCTTACTGTTTTTAATTACAAATGCACATGCCAGTGGTACTGAAGTGATTTATTTCTTATTCATTGAAATGGTTTTGTTTATTTCCATTATTACTTTTATAATCATTTCTAAAACTTCGGCTAAGTGTAAATTGTTTTTATTTGCAGTTTATTATATGCCGATTTTTATGAGGTTAATTTTACTAAATTATTTTCTAATAGTTAGCAATATCGTTGATACCTCTAATGCAATATTTCTTCTAACTTTACTTCCTGTTGTGATTTCTTATCTTATATGTAAAAAATCAATTTTTATAAAACTAAAGATACGTCCTAGAGAATGAATCTCCATTCTTAATACTTTTGTTACTAACGATTTTAATATACTTAGCTTAGATCAGCTGAGGTGTAGTTCTATTTTTTAAAATATAATCGTAAACCTTGCACCATTGGCTACATTAACAGCTTTAATAGATGTGTTTTCATGTTGAGCAACAATGGTATGTGCGATGATTCCTAAAAGCTCTCCTAATGCAGCTGATTTTGATTGTTGAAATAGTATTTTATCTTTCTCATTGTTTTTATCTATTTCATTTTTTAATTCATTTTTGTATTTCTTGAAGTATTTTTCTATTTTAGAACTCATAGTATGGGAGGCAGTTATGGCCAAACTTAAAAAAAGCACATAAAGTAAAATCGTTTGAATGATATCTATTCTTACTGCATCTTTCATCTATTTTTTCTTTTGATCTAGTACCTCTTCAATATCATTTAGATATATTCCCGTGGCAATAACCCAGTTCCACTTAGGATACAGTTTAAAATAAGAGAGTTTTTTTTCTACTTTGTGATTGATTGGGTTTGTGTAAAAGTAGTCAGTATAAGATTCCCCTTTTTTATTGATATTGTCTAAGAAATCTTTTTTAAACTTTTTCCCATTTACATCGCTATACTTTGTTGAAATGAATTCACCTATTAAAGCTGGTATTTCTGTTTACAATGAGTTTGGCAAATTTATCACCGCCTTTAAAATCATAAATCTTGTAAACAAAAAAGTAATCACTTTTATTTTTTCTAAAAGAAATACTATTGATTAATCTTTTAGCCTCTTTTTTAAGTTCTTCATCGTTGTTGATTTTTGTTTCATTGTATTTTAAAATATCTAGAACAAGGTTAATCTCTTTTCTCAATAATTCTCTTTGCTTCTGTTTGTGTTGGGCAATGAAATTTTTCATTTCCAAATTAAATTGTGAATGTCTGTTTTTTACATATATATAAGAGATTAAGATAATCATAATTGACATTATGATTATAAAAATATAGATGATACTTCTTGATATGTTTTTTTCATGGTAAATTTTTAGTAACATTGCAACTGAAAATAGTTGTATTGTGACAATAGTAAGTGAAGAATTATAATATTTTTTTAGCAGTATTATGTATAATTTTGAGAACGTAGTCGATACGTAGAAAAATAAGACCTAGACAAATATGAACTGAGTTTATTCTAATTCCCTTTATCTAAAAATGAAATTTTTTCTTTTAACGTTTCTTTAGTAAAAGGTTTATTTAAATAATCCAAAGCTCCTAGTCCAATGCATTCATAAACAATAGTTCTATCATCCATAGCCGAAACCATAATTATTTTTGCATTTGGATAGTCTAAAATGATTTTCTCAACAGTCTTAAGACCGCTTAAATTTGGCATGTTAATATCTAACATAACTAAATCAGGAAGATATTCTTTGTACATATCGTACCCTATGAGACCATCTTCAGCCAAACCAACTATTTCATGTCCCAATTCTTTAAATAACTTTGAAAGAGAAAATCTTACAAGTTTTGAATCATCTACTATTAATATTTTTGACATAGTTATTTCCTCTTCTTTACTTATAAAATCATATGTCTATTCTAATCCCTAATAGATATAAGTATACTTAGTATGACAACTTAATATACATTACTAATTCAATTTTCATTTTTTAAGCTGGCGACTGTCTCCTTTCTTTTGTATTAAAACCAAAGAAGGTATTTATATCTTGCAACAGTGATTGATTTGTACTCAAGGAAAGTTGTTGGCTGCTGGATGAATGATTCAATGAAGACTTCATTATTAACTGATGCATTACTCATGTCAATAAAAAGAAGAACTCCACCCAAAGGACTTAATTGGCATACAGACAGAGGTAGTCATGAAGTGAAGCGGAATCCTATGAGGTCATATGTAGCATATGAGCATAAGAATATACTCAAAAACATATGCCACCTGTTGAGTTTGAAGAAAAGATGTTACGTTTAGAAATGCTTGCGTAAAATACTAATTTACTTGTCGTATTTCTCTACAATTAAGCTATTAATAGAACTCAAACAATAGAGACTAGTGTATATACTAATAACAATTGATATACTTAGAATTATACCAAGCCAACTATTTATTATCATATCTGTTATGAATAACGTAGATAATAGTGTTATTGAAAATAACAACTTGGCAGTAGAATTTTTTCTCATTTAACTTTTAAATACTAAAACCTTTCTATATAGTTTTTTCCAAGATTGTTTGTTTACATTTTCTTTTAAAAGTATAGTAATTGCCTGATTAAAAACATTTTTTTACGGACTAGATACTTATACTTTGAATATACACCGTATATAAAATATACTGATAATAACACCATGCACACATGAATAGATAATTCTTTTATCTCAATTGTTTTGAGTATCCACTCTAAGGAATCAATATAAAAGCTCGTCATTTCTTCATGGTTGTTTTGATAGATTTCTAGAGATTGAATAAAATCCCTAGCATTCTCTTTTGCTATCTCTAAGAATAAAAACACAATCCCTCTAATTTTATTTCCTTTATTGGCTATATGATATATAATCGTAAGGTGGAGCTTCTAGGTTTGGGTATTTAAAAAATATTTAAATGGTACTAAAATACTGGTTTAAAAAGTAATTATCACAACTACCCTAGAAAGTTTTTTACTTATGGCAAGTAAATACCAAGCACTTTATTTTTTATATTGGTATTCCATGTGGCCTGATACATCAGCATTATTCATTGCACAAGCACTAAATAGTAGCATCAATCCCAATAGACTTATTTGTAAAAGCTTCTTCATGTATTGTCCTCATTTATTGGCTCAAGTATTTTTTTAATATTTACTTGAATTTGTTGTTATACCTGATTAAAGTTGACTGTCACCTTTAATCCAAATCTACGATGATATAAGCACAAATTTGATAAAATGCAAAATAATAAGAGTTTCAAAATCAAAAGGTTTAATAATAATGAGTGAGAGCAAAGATTTTTTACGTGTCAGAGTTGAAGAAGACTTAAAGTCAGGCAAGTACAAGCAGATTATTACAAGATTTCCACCTGAGCCTAATGGCTTCCCACATATTGGACATGCTAAGTCTATCTTTATCAACTTTGGTATAGCTAAAGATTATAAAGGTCACTGTAACTTAAGAATGGACGATACCAATCCAACCAAAGAAGATACTAAATATGTAGAGGCTCTTCAAGATGCAGTTGAGTGGCTTGGGTTTGACTGGGGTAACAATGTAAAATTTACTTCTGATTACTTTCACAAGATATATGATTATGCCATTGAACTTATCAAAATGGATAAGGCCTATGTGGATAGCTTAAATGAAGAAGATATGCGTGAATACCGTGGTACAGTTACTAGTGCAGGAAAACGTAGTAAATTTGCTAAGCGTAGTATTGAAGAAAACCTTGACCTTTTTGAGCGAATGAAAAAGGGCGAGTTTAAAGATGGTGAGCATGTGCTTCGAGCTAAGATTGATATGGGTGCAGCAAACATGAAGATGAGAGATCCTCTTTTATATCGTATCAGACATGCCCATCATTTTAGAGCAGGGGATGAGTGGTCTATTTACCCTATGTATGATTTTGCTCATTGTTTGAGTGATTATATTGAAGGTATTTCTCACTCAATTTGTACACTAGAATTTGAAAACAACCGAGATATTTACAACTGGGTATTAGATGAACTTGGCTTAGAGTTGCCACGTCCTTACCAATACGAGTTTGCAAGACTGGGTATCAACTATACAGTTATGAGTAAAAGAAAGCTTTTAGAGCTTGTTGATGGTGGTCAAGTGAGTGGTTGGGATGATCCTCGTCTTCCTACTATTGCTGGATACAAAAGAAGAGGGTATACCAAAGAGTCTATTTTAAACTTCTGTGACCAAATAGGAATAGCTAAAGCAAACTCAATGGTTGATGTATCTCAGCTTGAATTTTGTATACGAGATGATTTAAATAAAAAAGTGCCACGTGTTATGTGTGTACTTGATCCTATCAAAGTAACTATAGAGAACTATGAGGGGAGTGAAGTGATTGATGCTTCATACTATCCACATGATGTGCCAAAAGAGGGTTCACGAGCTTTACCATTTTCTAGTGAGCTTTATATTGAACGTGATGACTTTATGGAAAACCCTCCAAAGGGTTACTTTAGACTCACCCCTGAGCAGCCAGTTCGTCTTAGACATGGATATATTATCACGTGTAAGGAAGTTATCAAAGATAAAAGTGGTAATGTCGTTGAGATAAAAGCACAGTATCATCCTAATTCTAAAAGTGGATCAGATACAAGCGGTATCAAGGTTAAAAGTGCTATCCAATGGGTGAGTGTGAATGAGGCTAAAAAAGTTGAAGTGAGACTTTATGATAGATTATTTAAAGATGAAGCTCCTCAAGGACTAGAAGATGTAAATCCAGACTCTTTAAAAATCATCAAAAATGCATATGTTGAACCCTCTGTTATATGTGAAAAACCTGATGAGAGATTTCAGTTTGAAAGACAAGGGTACTTTTATGCTGATCCTGTTGATTACACAGATGAATCACCTGTGTTTAATAAAATAGTTGGACTTAAAGACTCTTGGGCTAAGAAGACAAAAGTTACTCATAAAGCTGATACCATTACACATAAAGGTAAAACTGTTACACATAACGAGCAAGTTGTAGGATCTGAAGTATCTATGAGTGAAGAGGAAAAGACATTATTTGATAAGTATACTGTAGAACTTGGACTCAACAGTGAAGTGGCTAATATTTTAGCTCGAGATTTGTATCTCTCAGCATTTTATGAAGAGGCCTTATCTACTTTAAATAGTCCTGTTGGTTTGGCTAATATCATTGCAAATGATGTTGCCCGAGTGATAAAAGAGACTCAATCAACTGATTTGAAATTTACCGCAACGCAAATTGCACAACTTGTTAAAATAGTTGATGATGGAACTATTTCAAGCAAAATTGCAAAACAAGTATTTGAGAGTATGGTAAAAACTGGTGAAAATCCTAGCCAAATAGTTGAGGATAAGGGACTTGTTCAGATAAGTGATCCCGCTGTAATTATTCCGATTATTGATGAGATAATTGCAAAAAACCCTGACAATGTAGCGAAATTTAAAGCAGGGAACACCAAACTTATAGGCTTTTTTGTAGGCCAAGTACTAAAAGGTACAGGTGGAAAAGCGAACCCTAAAGTGGTAAATGAACTGGTAGCTGCGAAATTAAAATAACAAAGTAATAAATCAAACCACAAAAGGTCAGTTATTAACTGGCCTTTACATTCTTTCTATGTTTAATCAATAAGCTAAAATAACCCACTATTTAAAACGTTAACTATGACAGCAATGTTGTACTATAAAATAAAAAAGTACAAACATGGAAGACTCAACAATTTTTATTATTATCACTA
>Ga0209081_1001458_pt1 | contig 14109 bp, 12 predicted proteins | sample GOMGulsemesocosm_4_FD_184636 | JGI IMG/M metagenome (GOLD analysis project Ga0209081, IMG submission 184636) | Methane-oxidizing microbial communities from mesocosms in the Gulf of Mexico - GOM15B Gulf of Mexico (SPAdes) (version 2) | ecosystem: Environmental > Aquatic > Marine > Cold seeps... | reverse complement strand
ACGTTAATGTGATTGAAGAAATGACTAATATGATCTCAGCATCACGCTCATATCAAACAAATGTACAGCTAGCAGAGTCAGCTAAAAACATGCTCAACAAAACGTTAACATTAGGTCAACGATAGAACCTAACGATAGCTATGGTTAAGGGTAATAGGAGTAAATAATGGAAACAGTAACAGGTGGCAACCCATTAGAGGGGATACGCTGGCAGAAAGACGATTACAAAGTTGTCGAGCAAGATCGCGGTATGCTCACTCAGGCTGATTTTTTTGCTTTGTTAACCAAAGAATTAGCAAACCAAGATCCAACTAAGCCCGTTGATAACAATGAAATGATTTCTCAAATGACCTCGTTTTCTACCACTGACGGCGTGCAACAACTTAATGATCAATTTACTTCGTTTGCTAGCTCAATGACTTCAAGTCAAGCATTGCAAGCCTCGTCACTAGTCGGCAGAAGTGTATTGGTTGAAGATAACGTTTTTGGTATGAGTGAAGGAGAGTCGGTAAAGGGTAAAATTGTTACCGACATACCCGCAAGCAGCGTAAATATATATGTTGAAAACATTGCGGGTGAAATTATACAAACGGTACCTGTTGGTAATATTGAAGCAGGTGGTTTTGGTTTTACTTGGGATGGTAAAACTGCCAATGGTGAAGCAGCACCAACAGGGGCTTATCGCTTCCGTATTGCTGGTTTGGTAGATGGTCAAGCATCTGAAATACAAAGTATGACTTATCGTAAAGTTGACAGTGTTACATTAGCGGGTGCTAACGGTAGTATTTTATTAAACCTTAATGGTGGTAGTTCAATGGCATTAGCCGATGTAGTTGAAGTATCTCAAGGGTAATACCAGTCTCAGTAATGAAGCGGGTAAAAAGAATTTTTAAGAGGATTAAGTTATGTCATTTAATATAGCACTAAGCGGATTAAACGCAGCGCAGAAAGATCTTGATGTTTCATCAAACAATATCGCCAATGTTAACACTGTAGGGTTTAAAGAATCACGTGCAGAATTTGTTGATGTATACGCGTCATCATTACTTGCCGCAGGTAAAACTAAAGTGGGTGACGGGGTATTAACTGCCGATGTTGCTCAGCAATTCTCACAAGGCAGTATACAGTTTACTAATAACGCACTTGATTTAGCGATTACGGGAAACGGTTTTTTTGCCACCGTACCAGAACTTGGCTCATTAGAACGTTCATATACGCGTTCAGGGCAATTTAAACTTAATGCTGATAACTTTGTTGTTAACTCGCAAGGTGGACACCTGCTTGGTTTTCCAGTAAACCCTGATGGATCTTCAGCTTCTGTGAGTTTAAGTACCGCTGAACCCGTATTAATTCCCACCGCTTCAGGTGCGCCGACTAAAACCAGTGCAGTTGACGTGCGTATGAATTTACCCGCGGGAGATAGTTACATTTCTAATGCGCCAGGTAATTTTGATCCCGAAGATCCGTTGACGTTTAATAACTCAACGTCGGTAACTATTTTTGATTCATTAGGTGATAGTCATATTATGACGTACTTTTTTGTTAAAGATGATCCTACAACAAACCCAAATGAATGGATGATGTTTGCCGCTGTTGATGGCCAAGTTATTGATATTGATGGTGGTAGCCCTACAGGTGGTGATGTTTCTGGCCCGCTTTCTCCTGCGGGGGTTGCGGGTGCTCGTTTAGTCTTTAATGCTTCAGGCGATTTTATTAGTCAAGTACCGCCATTAGCAAGTGGTGGTATTAAAACCGTTGCTTTCACAAACCATTTACCTAATGGTGCTGACACAACACAAACAGTAGAAATTGATTTTAATTTAGATCCTCTGGGATCTAACCCAAACGAGCCAACTCAGTTTGCTTCTAATTTTGAGGTAACTCGACTGAATCAAGATGGTTTAGCCGTAGGGCGTTTAACCGGTATTGATATTGGTGGTGACGGCTTAGTGCGAGCTACTTTTAGTAATGGTACTTCGCAAGCATTATCGCGTATCACCATGGTGAACTTTGCCAACGAGCAAGGTTTAACACAAGTAGGCAATACAGGTTGGAAAGAAAGCCTTGTTTCAGGTGAAGCATTAGCGGGTGAAGGGGGATCAGGTACTTTTGGTACTATTAATTCATCCGCATTAGAACAATCAAATGTGAATTTAACGACGGAATTAATTGATTTAATATCGGCACAACGAAACTTCCAAGCCAATTCAAGAGCGTTAGAAGTAGATAATCAACTGAATCAAACGATATTACAAATTAGATAGCACAGCTAAACGTTAAAATTTCTATCGATTAAAAGTCATAAACACGAACAGTGCTTATGGCTTTTTTGCTTCTCTCAGCTTGCATAGTAGAACTTACTAACCTTAATTTTATTTTTCTGGCACTCTCCTTGCATTTATCATAATTAATTAATTCAATTTTTTGGAATTCATTATGGATAAGCTGCTTTACATCGCCATGAGTGGTGCCAAACAGAACATGCAGGCATTATCAATTAATGCCAACAATCTTGCTAACGCTAAAACGACAGGCTTTAAAGCTGATTTGGCGCAAGCGAGAAGTATGCAAGCATTTGGTGAAGGGCAGCCTACGCGTGTGTTTTCTATGACTGAGCGCGCTAGCCAAAATTTTGACTCTGGCGCTTTGTTAACCACAGGACGATCTCTTGATTTAGCCATTAATGGTAACGGTTGGTTTTCAGTAAAACCTACTGAAGGAAATAGTCTTGGTTCACAGGTAGGTACAGAAGCTTTAGCGCCTATTTCAAATGAAGCTTATACGCGCCAAGGAAATTTACGCATAACTGCAGATGGCACGTTAGAAACATCAGATGGTAAAATAGTGTTAGGTGACAATGGTCCTATTATCTTACCCCTTCCCGTTAGTAAAATTGAAATTTCAGCCGATGGAACCATAATGGTTCAGCCTGAAGGCGCACCTGTCACTGAAATGGAAGAGGTTGCTCGTCTTAAGTTAGTAAACCCAGATGTGCGGTTACTTGAAAAAGGCAATGATGGTTTATTTAGACGTAAAGATGGAAAGCCTGAACAAGCGGATATTAGCGTTACTGTACTTGGTGGCACATTAGAATCAAGCAACAGCAATCCCTTGGCTGAAATGACTAAAATGATTGCTTTGCAAAGACAATTTGAAATGCAGTTAAAAATGATGAAAACAGCAGAAGAAGTTGATGCCAGTAGTGCCGCATTATTACGCGCTTTTTAATGGTTAACTTTTCTTTTAACTTGCAACTATTAATTTTGAGGTGATATATGAACCCAGCATTATGGATTAGTAAAACTGGCTTAGATGCGCAAACTAAAGATATTGCGGTAATTTCTAATAACTTAGCTAACGCCAGTACTATCGGTTTTAAAAAAAGCAGGGCAGTATTTGAAGATTTACTTTATCAAACCATTAATCAACCTGGTGGACGTACTGCTGACGATAGCGAAGCACCCTCGGGCTTAATGCTAGGTGCGGGTACTAAGGTAGTTGCCACACAAAAAATTCATACTCAAGGCGATATGTTAACTACCGATAACTCGCTTGATATCATGATTCAAGGGGAAGGTTTTTTTGAAATTTTAATGCCAGATGGTAGCTCTGCTTATAGTCGCAATGGTCAATTTACGATGAACGATGAAGGCAACATGGTTACCCCAGGCGCAGGTTATGCTTTACAGCCACAAGTGACCATTCCAGAAGATGCTATCAGTATTATTATTTCACAAGATGGTGAAGTATCAGTCACTCAGCAAGGTCAACCTGAACCAGCGGTGGTAGGCCAAATTAATACGATTAATTTTGTCAATCCTACGGGTTTACAACCAATAGGGCAAAATTTATATACTGAAACCCAAGTAAGTGGCGCACCGCAAGAAGGCGTTCCAGGTTTAGAAGGTTACGGCATGCTAGTACAAGGTGCTTTAGAAACGTCTAATGTGAATACTACAGAAGAATTAGTCAATTTAATTGAGTCACAGCGGGTTTATGAAATGAATTCTAAAGTGATTTCAGCCGTTGATCAAATGCTTAGCTATATCAATCAACAACTTTAGTTTGATTTACAAGCTGATTTTAAGGAAGTAATGATGAACAAAATATTATCATTTTTACTGACTACTTTGCTCATAAGCCAGCTTAGTAGTTGCAGTAATACTATTGAGCTAAGTAAAGCCTTACCTAACGATCCTGATTTTGCGCCAATTATGCCAGAAGAAGAAGAAGCGTCGATTATTCCAACAGGCTCTTTGTTTAAAGAAAATTATGTTAATAACATTTATTCAGACTCTAAAGCGCATCGTATTGGCGATATTATTTCAGTTATTTTAGCTGAAAATACTCAAGCAAAAAAGAATGCTAAAACAGAGTTGAAAAAAGAGAGCAATACCAAATTAGATCCTGTTCTTGGTTTAGGTGGTTTACCTATCACTATCAATAGCCAAGCTATGCAATTTGGAACTAATCAAAATACTAAATTTAAAGGTGATTCAAAGGCGGATCAGGGTAATAGTTTAAGCGGTAATATTTCAGTACATGTATTACGGGTTTTACCCAATGGTAATTTAATGATCCGCGGTGAAAAGTGGATAACGTTGAATAATGGTGATGAGTACATTCGCTTAACAGGTGTCATTCGCGCCAAAGATATTAATTCAAATAACACTATTTTATCAACCAAAGTTGCCAATGCGCGTATTCAATATGCAGGAACAGGCAGTTTTGCAGATATTAATGAACAAGGTTGGTTAACTAAGTTTTTCAATAGCCGTTGGTGGCCATTGTAACCAACGCGTTGCAAGCTAACCGAAATAAAGGTTAATAAAGTAATAAAAACCCATGTACAGCGTACAACTTGTTACTTCAAACGTATTGAACGTAAATTTTTAAGATGATTTTTCAAGGTAATATTATGAAAGCAGTTATTACAATACTATTGTTATTATTTGCAAGCACAGTGAATGCGCAGCGTGTTAAAGATGCGGTAGATATAGCTGGCGTACGGACTAACCAATTAATTGGTTATGGCTTAGTGGTAGGTTTACCGGGTACTGGTGAGCAAAGCCCCTTTACGGAGCAAAGCTTTAAAACCATGCTTAGCAATTTTGGTATAACCATGCCAGAAAACCTTAAACCTAAAATAAAAAATGTTGCTGCGGTAGCAGTACACGCGGAATTAGTTGCATTTAAAAAGCCTGGCCAAACTATTGATGTTACTGTTTCTAGTATGGGGAGTGCGCAAAGTTTACGAGGTGGTACTTTATTACAAACCATGTTAGTAGGGCTTGATGGCAATACTTATGCAGTAGCGCAAGGCAGTTTGGTAGTGAGTGGTTTAGGTGCTGATGGACTTGATGGCTCTAAAGTTATTGTGAATACACCAACGGTTGGCCGTATTGCTAATGGTGCTACAGTAGAGCGTGAAGTTAAATCACCGTTTGGTTTAGGTGACTATATTACCTTTAATTTACATCGTGTTGACTTTACTACAGCGAAAAATCTTGCCGCTGCTATTAATGATTTAATTCCAGGCTCGGCTAGAGCTATTGACGCTGCGTCAGTACAAGTAAATGCCCCGCGTGATATTAACGACCGAGTCAGCTTTTTATCTGTTTTAGAGAATTTAGAGTTTGAACCAGCCAGTAGCTCAGCAAAAATTATTGTTAACTCACGTACAGGTACTATTGTTATTGGCTCTGAAGTGCGCTTGTTAGCTGCGGCAATAACTCATGGTGGTATTACCGTATCAATAAATGAAGTACAAAATGTTTCACAGCCTGATGCTTTTTCAGACGGTGAAACAGTTGTTACTGATCAATCTACAATAAATGTTAGTCAAAATGATGCTCGTATGTTTGTTTTTAAACCAGGGGTAACTTTAGACACCTTAGTAAGAGCTATTAACGAAGTAGGAGCAGGCCCTGGTGATGTTATGGCTATTTTAGAAGCATTAGACCAAGCGGGCGCAATTCGCGGCGAATTAATCATTATTTAACAAATATAAAGTCACGAGCAAGAAAAGTTGCGGATTACGAAAACACAGACTTTCAATGTTTTTTCTTCGAAACTCGTAACTAAAAACTCACTGCATTGGAATTGAAATTATGGCTGATAATTTTATTAATACTTCAAACTTTGATCAAGCCCGTAACGCTTTAGATCTAACGGGTTTGAATGCTATTCGTCAGCAATCTAAAGAAAGTGATGGCGAAAGTAAAAAAGGGGCTTTACAAGAAGCCGCGCAGCAGTTTGAAGCTATTTTTATGTCAATGCTGTTAAAAAGCATGCGTAAATCTCAAGCGGTTTTAGAGTCTGACAGCCCGTTTAACTCTGAGTCGACTAAATTTTATCGAGACATGCATGATCAACAAATGGCGGTAGAGCTATCATCTAACGGCACGCTAGGTTTATCTGAGCTTATTGTTAGGCAACTTGGTGGCGATGATAATTTCACTCCTCGTACCGTGTTAAGAAGCGATGGCAATCTTGATCAAATTAAAGCATCAGCGAAGCATGCTAAATTACTTAGTGACCAACAAGCGTTATCAACAAACTTGGTTGCAAGATCTTCTTCCACATCGAATGAGGTTGAAATTCCTTATGCCGTATCTGAAAAAATAGCACCTGAAAAAATTGCAGAACAAAAACAAAGCGTCAATTTTTCATCACCTCGCTTTGAACAACCTAAAGACTTTGTTACTGCGCTTACTGAGCCAGCTAAAGCCGTACAAGAAAAAATAGGCGTCCCTTTTCAAGTAATTATTGCGCAAGCGGCTTTAGAAACTGGTTGGGGTCAAAAAATAATAACAGATCAAAACGGCAATAGTTCTAATAATTTATTTAACATCAAAGCTGATAATCGTTGGGCTGGGGATAAAATTCAAAAAGATACCCTTGAGTTTGAACAAGGCGCGATGGTGAAAAAATCAGCACCATTTAGAGCTTATCAATCTTTGGATGATAGCTTTAATGATTATGTAAATTTCCTCTCAAATAATGATAGATACCAAGACGCATTACAAAACACTGGTAATGTGGAACACTTCCTGCATGGTTTACAGAAAGCAGGCTATGCGACAGATCCTCAATATGCCAATAAAATTATGGCAACGCTGCGCACAGTCTCTAATTTAATAACTAAATAATAGGTAGGGGCGATTTTAATCGCGAACCTTTTACGGTTAAAACCGTTCCTACAAACCAGTTAAATATTTGCAGAGGCAACCATTATGACAGTAAGTTTATACCAAACAGGTGTAAGTGGCTTATTAGCCGCTCAGCAACAGTTGGCTACTACAGGTCATAATATAGCGAATGTTAATACCGAAGGTTATACCCGTCAGCGTGCAGAGCAAAATACTTCATTAGGACTTAATAACGGTAGTAACTACACTGGCTCAGGAACTTATGTTCAAGATATTACCCGTTTATATGATCAATTCTCTTATAAAGAGCAACTGATCAACCAAAGTAATTTAGGCAAGTCTGATGCCTTAGACGGTCATTTAAATCAACTAAATGACATTATGAGTTTCTCAGGCCAGGCTATTATGAATTCAGTTGGTCAGTTTTACCAAGCAATGAACGGCGTTGCTGACAACCCAAGTGATTTGGGACTACGCAGCATAGTGTTGAATCAAACCGAAATACTTTCCAGTGATTTTCGTGCGTTAAACCAAAATTTTGATGATATAGAAAAGTCAATCAATGGTGAAATTGAGCAAGTAGCGCGTGAAATATCAGACATTTCGCTAGAGCTTGCTAAAATTAATGAGTCTATTTTACATTCCAAAAACTTAACGTTATCAGGGCAACCTAATGATTTACTTGATAAACGTGATCAGTTAATAACACAGCTTAGCCAATATACCAAAGTGAATACTGTTGAAGATAGTAACGGTGTAATGACAGTAATGATAGGTCAAGGTACAACGTTAGTGGCGGGTATTACCCCGTTAACGATTAATGTTGAATCAGGTGATCCTGATCCATTAAAAACTCAAATACGCCTTGTTGGCCCTAATTCTACAGTTGCAATTAATGGCAATACTTTAGGTGGGGTACTTGAGGCAAGTATAGAGTTTCGTGATGAACACTTAATGCAAGTACGCAGTGAAATAAACCGCCTAGCGATGGCTATATCCGCAACATTAAATGATACACAATCAAAGGGTTTAGATTTAAATGCCCAACAAGGCGCTAATGTTTTTACCGATATTAATACCACACAATTGCAACAAGGGCGTGTGCTATCACCAACAAGTAATAGTGGGAATTTATCGGCCCAAGTAAATATTACGGATGTTTCTTTAGTACCTATTGATGAATTTGAAATTCGCAATAATGCGGGTGTTTACACTATAACTAATATGACGACTGGCGCTAACACTAACTTAGGTGCTATCGGCGCGGGTACTTATACAACACCTTTTGGTTTTGAATTTATAGAAACCAGTGGCACGCCCGCGAATGATGATTCTTTTATCATTAGGCCAACAGAAAATAGTGCAGCGTTAATGCAAAGAACACTTTCTAACAGCGCAGGTATTGCGGCTAGCACAGCCGTTGAAGTAACCCCGTCCGATAATAATATCAGCGCAGGTGAAATTGCGATTGTTGATATGTTTAACCCTATTCAAGCGCAACTTGATATGCCAATTCGCATTGATGTTTTAGAAAGTCCATCAGGATCTGGCTCGTTTAATTATACCTTAACCGATAATCTTGGTGTAACGTCTGCCCCAATGGTTTATACACCACCTAGCCAAGTTATTAACTTACCGGCCTTACCAGCAACAGCAAGTTTTCAGGTAGAAATTTCAGGTAATCCGTCAGGCTCAGCTCCCCATGCACCAGAGCAATTTTTTATAGGTGATGCTTTTGGTTTAGGTAACAGTGGTAATGCTGTTGCTATGGCGTTAACGCAAGAGCAAGGCATAACTAATGGTGGTAAGGAAACATTCAGTCAAAGTTTGGCTGTTTCAACCTCTGTTGTTGGTTCAAAATCAAGCTCGGCTAAATTAGTGGCAGAAACAGCACAAGCACTTTTCACTCAAGCGTTTAACCGTAATCAAGAAACATCAGGGGTTAATTTAGATGAAGAAGCCGCCAATATGCTGAAGTTTCAGCAGGCCTATCAAGCTTCATCGCAAATTATTTCAATTGCCAATACCCTTTTCGATACCATTTTAGCGGCAGTGAGATAAGGAGAAAACTATGCGCGTTTCTACAGCTCAATTTTATTTTCAAAATGCCCAACAATTAAGCAATTTGCAAACCGATGTCAACGATCAAGTTAAATACCTTGCTAGTGGAAAACGTGTGTTAACAGCAAAAGATGATGCTGTTTCTTATGGCACACTTGCTGGTTATAAAGATGCTTTAACTAATATTGAAAAATATCAACGTAATTTAAACCAAGCTGAAAACCGTAACAGTTTACAAGAAGTATCTTTTGCTAGTACTGAAGATGTTATGCAGCAGCTTAAGCAACTATTTATACAATCAAATAACGGCACACTGTCTGATATAGACTTAAAAGCATTAGCAAAATTAGCAGAAAATAGCCAATCAGAATTACTTGATATTGCCAATACGAGAGATGAAACAGGTAGTTATATATTTTCAGGCTTTCAAGTTGATGTGCAACCTTTTTCGTTACAGCCAGATGGCAGTGCTATATATCATGGCGACAATGGTGTTAGAGAATTGCAAATAGCTAAAAATGTCAGCGTTGCAACGAATCAAACAGGTGATAATGCTTTTGAAAAGGTAGCTAATCACAAGGGAGATTTTTCAACAAATTATAATGCAAACACGTCTGAAATTTCGGTTAATAGAGCCGTTATTGTTGATCGCGGTGCTTATGATATGACAACTAATCCACCCGATTACAATTTCAATTTTACGTCAACGACAGATTTAACGGTAACAGATAATAACGGTGCTGTTGTATTTAATACGAGTACTTATACGGCAGGGCAAACTGTTGCCTTTAATGGTGTTGAAGTACAAATAAGCGGCAATCCATTGCCAGGTGATGACTTTGATTTAACACCAGAACAGAACATTAGTATTTTTGAAACGATTAAGAAGGCAATTGACTGGATGAATATAGGAAGCAATCCAGTTGATCCTATACAGCATAGTATTGAATATAACGATATTTTAAAACAATTAGGGGAGGGATTAAACCATATGAATGCAAGGCGTGTTGATGCGGGTATAAGACTAAACCTTGTTGATAGTCAAGAGTCTAATCATTTAGATGCGGAGCTGCATCTTACTTCGGGTCGCTCTAACATTGAAGATTTGGACTTTGCTAAAGCAGTTGCAACGTTTGAACAGTCTCAAGTGTCTTTACAAGCAGCACAGCAAAGTTTTGTACAAATTAAAAATTTAAGCTTGTTTAATTATTTATAGTAAATATAACTATATTTTTTGGCATGCTACATGCATTAATAAATTGTGTGGTTATGTTTTGTTAAATAAGTGTCAAAAATATAATAGTCACAAATAATAATTTAGAAAATGTGCGTGGTTCCCAAACGATATTGTTATCTAAGAACCACAACCTAACAATTAGGAGAGATAACAATGGCTTTAGTAGTTAATAGTAATGTAGCGTCTTTAAATTCTCAGCGTCAATTAACTCGCGCAACTGACGATTTAAGTACATCATATCAGCGACTTTCATCGGGTAAGCGCATTAACAGCGCAAAAGATGATGCTGCTGGTCTACAAATTTCAAGCCGATTAACGGCGCAAATTAATGGTTTAAACCAAGCTGCGCGTAATGCAAATGATGGTATTTCATTAGCGCAAACGGCAGAAGGGTCATTAGATGAATACACCAATGTTTTACAGCGAATGCGTACGCTTGCAGTACAGTCGTCGAATGGTTCAAATACCACTGGCGATAGAGCTGCATTGGACTCAGAAGTTAAAGAGTTAACTGCAGAATTAAATCGTATTGCAACAGATTCATCATTCGGTGGTGTTACGCTATTAGATGGTAGTTATGCGGTAGGTTTTCAAGTGGGCGCTAATGCAGGGCAGGTTATTTCATTAACAATTGCTCAAAACTTTTCAGCAACCACTATCGGTGCCGATGTAGGTGTGAGTACCTTTGCAACAGCACAGTCAGCAATAACTGATTTAGATTCAGTGTTAAAGACGGTGAATAGTACTAGAGCAGATTTAGGTGCGAAACAAAACCGTTTTAGCTCAGTTATTAGAAGTAACACCAATACAGCTGAAAATGTATCAGCATCGCGTTCACGTATTCAAGATACTGACTTTGCTGCGGAATCTGCAAAACTTGCTCGTAGTAGTGTATTACAGCAAGCTGCAAGCTCTATGTTGGCACAAGCTAACCAACAGCCACAAATAGCATTATCACTATTACAATAATAAAGATGAAATAAAAAGGTACGATAAAAAGACAAGGTTACCTTTTTTTAGTAAAAGCCTTAAATTAAAGCCCTCTTTTGAGGGTTTTTTGTTATTATTTTTTAAACTAATCAAACTATTAGTATTGTTCTTGTTATTTATTTAATTTTCTTTATAAAAAAGATTAAAGTTATTTTTAATGCAACCGATAACATTTGTAAGAGGCAACTTCGGTTCACATTAAAATGTAAAATATCGGTCTGCTTCGACTATCAAAAATAATTAATTGGGTTTAGTACCCTAGGAGCATTATCATGGCATTAGTAGTAAATAGTAACATCGCATCATTAAACTCACAGCGCCAATTAAATCGTGCTACTGACGACTTAAGCACTAGCTACCAAAGATTATCATCTGGTTTGCGTATTAACAGTGCTAAAGATGATGCTGCTGGCTTGCAAATTTCAAGTCGCTTAAGTGCACAAATCAATGGCTTGAACCAAGCTACACGTAACTCAAACGATGCAATTTCACTTGCTCAAACAGCTGAAGGTGCGTTAGACGAGTACACGAATACACTACAGCGTATGCGTACGTTAGCGGTTCAGTCTTCAAATGGTTCAAACACCACAGCAGATAGAACAGCACTTAATACCGAAGTACTTGAGCTTACTGCTGAGTTAACGCGTATTTCAGAGCAAACAACTTTTGGTGGTGTAACTTTACTTGATGGCGCGTATGGTGAACAATTTCAAGTAGGTGCCGATGCCGCACAGCTAATTGCTGTATCCATTGGTCAAAGTTTTTCAGCATCAGCGATTGGTGCCGATGTAACGGTAAGTACGTTTGCAAATGCACAGACCGCAATAACTGATTTAGATTCCGTATTAAGTACAGTGAATACAACGCGTGCCGACTTAGGTGCTAAGCAAAATCGTTTCAGCTCAGTTATTCGTAGTAACGATAATACGGCAGAAAACTTATCAGCATCACGTTCACGTATAAAAGATACTGATTTTGCTTCGGAATCAGCTGCGTTAGCACGTAGTAGTGTATTACAACAAGCTTCTAGTTCAATGCTTGCACAAGCTAACCAACAGCCACAAATAGCTTTGTCATTATTATAATTAGTAATGTAAATATAGCGCAGCTGTGACTAGGGTCTTCGGTTAGTATTATAAAATAATGAGCGCTCTTTACGAGGGCTCATTATTCGTTATATTATACCAATCACACTGAATATGTGATCATTTATACTTATTAAAATCACCAACTACCGCGTTATTTATTTAATAATTTAGAACAACTAGTTAATGAAATAAATGCCTTGTATTTGGCAATTTTTCCAGCATATAAAATAGCTCCCCTAATTAATGTAATTGGTATTACTTAAAGGAGAATACAAATGTCGTCCAATGTAATTTCTAATACAAGCACCCCTTCTTCATTAGATGTTGAATCAAATCGTCCAATATATAAAAAAGCGAATAAATCAGAGCAAAATATACCCTCGATTGAGTCAGTAGTTGATATAGCAGAAAAGCAATCTTTAGTTGATAATGTATTTTCAAAAAAAATTGATGAAAATTTACAAGCTACATCAAAACTGCAAAGTCTAGCAAATGAAACACCGACAGAAAAAGAATTAGATCTTGCTATTGAAGCCGTTGCTAACTTTATTAACCAACCCCCTCGAAATGTAAACTTTACTAAAGATACCAGCTCAGGCAAAACAGTAATTAAAGTTTTTGAGCTTGAGAGTAAAGAATTAATTAAGCAATTTCCTTCTGAAGAATTAATATCAATCGCTCAAAAAATTAAAGCGTTACAGCAAGAAGTGGGTGAAAAAGCAGGTATATTATTTGATGAAAAAGTTTAGTACTTCAAATTTAAATCAGAATTAAAGTCTGGGTTCAATATTTAAATTTTATATAAAATGCTAAGGAAATAAAATTAGCATTAACTGAAATATAAACATAAATAGCTTACAATCCATTATAAGTAAACAATTGGGGTAATATATGAGTATAACGTCATTAGGTGTTGGATCAGGCATTGACCTTGAGTCAATAGTCAAGTCTTTTATTGATGCAGAAGCGGTTCCCCAAGAAATTCGCTTACAAGCAAAAGAGGAAAAATTAACACTTGAGCTTTCAGGTGTTGGTAGTTTTAAATCATCATTATCAACATTTGATGCTATTCTCAAAAAACTTACCTTGCCAGACGCTTTTAATAAACAAGTTATTGACGTTAGCACTGATGATATTGAGGTAACCAGTAATGGTTTTGCCAGTAATGGTAACTTTAATGTTGAAGTTGAAGCATTAGCTCTTGGCAGCCGCCTGCAATCTCAAACTTTTGCCAGTTCAGCCAATACCGTTGGCTCTGGTACCTTAACGTTTGCTGCGGGTAGTGATACGTTTGATGTTGCTATTGATGCTGCTGATGATTTATCAGCAATTCGCGATAAAATAAACGAACAAAGTGCTAACTTTGGCGTTACGGCCAATATTATTAATACGGATGCCGGCTCATTTTTAGTGTTTAACTCTGAAATTACGGGCGCTGCCAATAACTTGACAGTGACTACTTCTGATGCCTCTTTAGATGCAATTTCAACCAATAACAGCACCGAACAAGCCTCTCAAGATGCCATTATTTACATTGATGGTAATAAAATAACCAATAGTTCAAATGAATTTAACAATGTGA
>Ga0209081_1001457_pt1 | contig 14112 bp, 17 predicted proteins | sample GOMGulsemesocosm_4_FD_184636 | JGI IMG/M metagenome (GOLD analysis project Ga0209081, IMG submission 184636) | Methane-oxidizing microbial communities from mesocosms in the Gulf of Mexico - GOM15B Gulf of Mexico (SPAdes) (version 2) | ecosystem: Environmental > Aquatic > Marine > Cold seeps... | reverse complement strand
GATGTTGCCTTTGCTTTCTTGCCTTCAATTCTGACGCTGACGGTCATACTCATGCGCGAAACCTCGCTGTAATGTTAGTTACAGTATAACCTACTAGCCGTAACTCTGCGAGTTACGTCATAGGCTCTGCGAGGCAAAAACGGATAAGATCAACAAAACAGAACAACAGCAATAGGTGAGCTATTGTTTTTCCATTAAAAAATATTTTTTTTAGTTGACATCCTCGTGACTGTCACGGTATATTTTAACCGTGACAGTCACGAGGATGATTTATGGCCAAATCAGATGCCGAAAGGCAAAAAAAAAGAAGAGATAAACTAAAATTAGATTCCCAAAAACCATTACTTGTTAGGGGTCTAGGCGGAGAATTTGACGAGAGAATTAGAGTCGCGCTAGCAATAAAAGAACTCGCGCTGGAGGGAGAAATATCCAGCGACCTTATAAATTTAATTGCTAAAAAATCGGAGACTGTTTTTCAAACGGATCAAGTCTCCACTCGAAAGTTTATTAATAAAATCGTTTTGCAGTATTTAACTAAGGATTAAAAAATATGAATAATACAACTGTTTTTGACAAGGATATAAATCCAGTTTTAGAGATCGCTTCAAATGAAGACTTGGAAACACTAGTCGATCTTCTATCCAGTAAGCTCACAGAAATGCTAACTCCCCATGAGGCATATAAAGAACACAGCCCAGATCATCAAAAGTATGCGGATTTGATAGCCAAAGAAATACGGGAAATGGGAGGCAATACATTTGGAAACTTGAAGCGCGGTGAAGGGCCCTCTTACCACGAGATCGTATGTGACGTAGCTAAAAAAGTAAAAGCACCACATAACAAAGACGCTAACATTGAAGTCATTGAAGACGCGATTTTAGAGACTATTCTAAAAAAGGCTTTAAAGGAGATGTCCGAGGAAGAAAGGGGGGAGCTTCTTGAAAAGATGAGCAAAGAGTCCGGCCTAAGCAAAGGAGGTGCTACTACGGGAGCCTTAATTCAGATCTTTAGATCGGGTGGTTTTGGCTCGTACAAATTAACACTGATCATCGTTAACTATGTTATTAAGGCAGTTTTAGGTCGTGGTTTGAGCTTAGCCGCTAATGCTGCACTGATGAGAACGGCTTCGATATTCACAGGTCCGATAGGTCTAGCTATTTCTGGGGCATGGGCTGTGAATGATTTCGCCGGCCCAGCCTATAAAGTTACAATTCCGTGCGTAATTCATGTGGCAATGTTAAGAAAAAAATTGAACGCTACTAATTGCAACGATTGTGAAGCGGTTTTACCTGATTCTACAATGAAGTTCTGTCCTGAGTGTGGAGGAAAGACTACAGCATATTCGGATGCGAAAGTTTTTGCTGAGGTACAAAAAAAGGCGGAAGAGATGTTGCTAGAAATAGATGATCTTCGCTTACAACTATAGAGCAAAGAAGTGCCCATTCTTAATCGTGGGCACTTCTTTTTAGAGCATTGTATATTGTCTGCCTTGTGCAACTCATATCTCTTGCTATCTGGGCAATCGGTACAGCATCTTCCTTCAATTTCTTAATCGTTAGTATCTGCTCTTGGCTTAGTTTAGGCTTGCCTCCTTTGTACTTCCCATTTTGCTTAGCTATAGATATTCCTTCGCGCTGCCTTTCTAAAATTATATTTCTCTCAAACTCAGCAAACCCTGAAAGTATGGTTAACATAAGTTCTGAATAAATATCGCTCTTGGTGCCGTCAAAGGTTAGGTTCTCTTTATGGAATCGAATAAGACAATCTTTATCTTTAATCTCCTGAACAATTGAGAGAATGTCTTTAGTATTTCTACCCACTCTGTCTAAGCTATGTACATTAACAAGATCACCTTTTCTTAGATTGCTCATCATCAATGTGAACTCTGGTCTGAGCGTGTCTTTCCCTGATAACTTGTCTGTATATGTTCTATCGCAAGGTATGTTCAAGAGCTGCCTTTCTGTATTTTGTATAGCTGTTGAAACTCTTAGGTAATTGAAAATCATGTTATCTTCTAATGTGTCTAATCAAAGGCTAGAACCTATCATACATACGTCTATTCCATACATAAATGATTCTGTTTAGACGCTTTTTTGTAGGGTTATAGCTGTCTAGTTAAGTTGTAGTCTGTTTAGACAGGGTTTGTTTTCACGCCTAAATTTCGTACGTACGAAATTTAGGCGTGAAAGGGACGTGCCGATTTTGTAATCGGCAGGCGTTATTAACCAAATTCTATTCACTTATTCTGTCTATAAAGTAAAAAACAATTCTTTTCCCTTTTTCTTTTTTTTCTTTTTTTTCTTTTTTAGAAGGCTTTAAAGCCTTTATCTATAAGCTATACAAGCCCTATATGTCTACAAAAACAGGGTTAACTGTCTACAAAAACAGGGTTAACTGTCTACAAAAACAGGGTTAACTGTCTACAAAAACAGGGTTAACTACTACACTAATCAACCATGTAGTAGTATAGTGCTACTACTACATGGACAAAGTGATGAAGCAGATGAGTGAATTGGTAGTCGTTAAGGCTAATGAAATAATACAGGCGGCCTACAGGCTCTCTCTAAATGAGCAACGAGTGATATTAGCTTGCATATCCAAAGTAGATAGCACCAAAAGTTTAACGAAAGAAGACGGGATAACACTCAAGGTTAGTGAAGTGGAGAGCTTGTTCACTGTGGGAAGAGGTAGCTTTTATAATGAGGTCAGGGAGGCGACAAAGCGTCTCTACGAGAGGAGCATCGTGCTTGATGACGATGGAAGCCGTAGACGTTGGATTTATGAAGTTCACTATAACCAGAATGCTGGTGAAGTGACGCTGTTCTTCTCACCTACGATACTACCCTACCTGACACAGCTTCGAGGTAACTTTACTAAGTACAAATTAGTTCATATAGCTAACTTCTCCAGTTCCTACGCTATTAGGTTATACGAGCTTCTTATTCAGTGGATGTCGAAAGGAGAGCGAGAGGTAGAGATAGACTGGTTAAAAGAGACTCTAGGCGTCGGTAGCAAATACTCAAGAGCGAGTAATTTCTTTGTGCGTGTTATTGAGCCGTCTATGAAAGACATAAATAGCCACTCTAATATCTCTGTTCAATATGGGACAAGGAAGACGGGGAGAAAAATCACTCACATCCAATTTAAGTTTAGCCTCAAGAAATCCAAAGAAAAAAAGGTGAGCAAGTCAAAGATTAGTTTTGAAGAGTATGTAAGTAAAAATGCCAAGGTTGGAGAGAGCATGATTAACGCTCAAAGGAGACTTTCAGCAGAGTATAAGGCGCTATGATACCTTGTATTAACTAAAATACAGCTTACTACAGAAGAAGACAGTCTAATACGATGCTAAATACACATCAGTTATCAATCTCTCAAGCGGCTAAGGTTGCTAATGTCGCGCGCAGTACACTCTATAACAACTACATCAATAAAGGACGCATTTCTGTTTCTGAGACGGTCGATGGAGAGAAGTATATAGATGCCTCAGAGGTGGCTCGTGTATTCAATAAAATAAAGGCCCAAGAGCCAATACAAAAACTGGTTCAGGATGAAAGAGATAAGCTCATAGTTGAATTAGAAGCAAGTAATGAAAGGCTTAAATTCAGTCTGATGGTGGCAAATGATGAAGTCAGTAAGCAGGCTAAACGTGAGGATTTTTTACAGAAAACAGTTATAAGCCTCAGCCATCGACTTACACATCAAGACAGCAGTGATACAGGTAATAATACAGTTGATAATGCAAGTAATACAGCTAAAAATACGCCTAGAAGCGGTGTTTTATCTCGCTTTATCAAGTGGCTGGTCTAACTCTAAAAGGAAAGGAGAATACTAAATGTTAATACTAGCAAGGAAGCAAGGTGAGGCTATTCTTATTGGTGAAGATGTGAAGGTTATTGTGCTAGAAATAGATGGTAATCAGGTGCGGCTGGGATTTGAAGCGCCTAGACATATCCCCATCGATAGAGGAGAGGTACTAGAGGCAAATAACCATACTACAGAGAATAAGTAATGGATGAATATATAAAGGCTAACAAGCCAGATAATCAGGAGAGGGTAATAGATGGAATATGTATTAATCCTAACTTACGAAATGATTTTAATAATACTAAGCATTCAGATAGACCTGATATTGAGCTAGCTGATTGGTGGAACAACGCCTATATTCTAGAGAGAGATTATCAGCATTCAGATGACAGCTACACCGAATATGTTAAACGTATCACTGGCTATGGCTCTGAGCTTGGTTATGAATTAGAAAGCGCAGAAGCTTGGAATCTGTCACAAGAGAAAAGCAAAGCAACTTTCTTGGCTTCCTACCCTGAAGGCAAAGCATATTTAGTAAGGGTGTTGGATAGCGGTGCATGGGACCGTAGTCGCCTTGTAGGCACCTATCCATCTCTAGATGAGGCTCTAGTAATTGCAAAGCAGGTAAAAGAATGACCAAGCGAGTGAATTTTCGCTTGGTCATATGAAGGGTTAGCTAAGTTTTTTAGCAACCGTTCCACTTGCCGCCGCACCTGCTGCTGCACCTGTAGCTGCAACTACAGCAGTTCCCCCAGCCATTCCGGCTCCTCCAGCAGCAAGTGAGCCACCACCTAAAGCAGCAAGGCCGGCAGAGCTAGCAGCCGCACCGCTTAATGCGCCTCCTGCTACTCCTATACCAGCCGCACTAACAGCCGCACCAATAGCTGGGGCAGCAGCTAATGCCGCGCCACCAGTTGCAACGGTTGCTGCAACTATAGCAACCGATTTAACTGGGTTTTCTACCACAGCATCAACAACCGATTCAGCAGTATCAATTACGGAACTTATAGCGTCACCAATAGTGTCAATCATATTATTTCTCCAGCCCTTTGGTTAAAAGTAAGCTAGGCAGAGGGCGTTAAAAGCCTAACTACAAACACAATAAACCTTCTTTCATTCAAAGCCAATAGCTAAGAAAAAAGCGTCTTCTGGGCTAGATGCGATCTAAGGCACGTATCTCGGCAGGGTCAAGAGCAACTCCAGCATCAGGGGCATTCACATGCTCTAAACATCTGAGTTCTGACAGGGGGGCGCCACACTCACACAAATCCTCTATGGGGTCGGCTTGGGTAGTGAATGAGGGAATAGGCAAAGTACCTTCATCATCAAGAAACACCGGCTCTTCAGTGCCTTCTTTTATCCCTCTACAGGGAAAACTAGGAAGTTCTAAAAACTCACCTCTGGCGGCTGTTACAGCGGCATCTATCATGCGTCCTGTTCTCTTTTTCATCGTTCCATCCCTTTGCTTTGTTGTCGTGTTGATTGCACAGATTCTATTGCTTGCTGTCGAAGGTCTTTAATTTGCTCAGGGCTACCCAAAGCGAGCGTTTTAATGACTGTTCCGAACCTTTTAGCCGTGCTTTTCAGCTCTAAATTTGTCTTTGTGTTCATCCTCTGCAATCGTTCTGCGTGGTCTCTTGAATTATTAAGCTCTGCCGCTGTAACTGCCGCCCTGCTTGTCTTTGCGGCGGCTTCTTTCAATATCTTTTCGACATCAGATGCCTTGTATACGTCATAGCTCCGTGTTTCATCGTGGCCTATCCTTTTCCTTTTTTGGACAACTTGAACTCTAGTCGGTTTAATGCCGATATCAGGATTATTCTCAACAACCCTCTCTAAGCGTTTTTGAGCCTCTTTAATCTCTTTCGGGAGGTCTTCATGCAGTTGCTTAACGCTTCGATGAATATGGGCGCTATCCGGCTCTCCTCGCTCTATTCTGTCGACTTTCTTTGTGCCTCTCTCGATGTTCAGGTGTGCAAAGGAAGTCGAGACTCGATCTTGAAGATCACTAAAGTCGATACCTTTCTTGCTCTGTGGCTTGCCGTCTTTGCAAATCGCTGGCATTTGGAAATGCGCATGAATTGCGGATTCATCTCGATGCACAACTAGACCTGTTAATTCATTTTCGCAATGTCTGGCCGCTGTTGTAGCCGCACTTTTGAAAAGTCTGTCTTGCTCTTCTGGCGTTAAATTATTTATTGTTTTTTGCGCCTCAGTCCCAAACGTAATAATGCCAATTTGTGACACTGACGCATCACTTCTCATTTTCCGTTTTGCCCCTGCATCAATTCGTCTTCCTTCACATAAATGTTTCAGGTCTTTTTCAGGCATTGGCTCAATCAAAACGCTATTGAGTTTTGATTTTTCATCATCCACATAACCAGGTTGTTTCCCTTCCCTGGTATCGTGTTTGATTTGCCCTGATGTTGCCTTTGCTTTCTTGCCTTCAATTCTGACGCTGACGGTCATACTCATGCGCGAAACCTCGCTGTAATGTTAGTTACAGTATAACCTACTAGCCGTAACTCTGCGAGTTACGTCATAGGCTCTGCGAGGCAAAAACGGATAAGATCAACAAAACAGAACAACAGCAATAGGTGAGCTATTGTTTTTCCATTAAAAAATATTTTTTTTAGTTGACATCCTCGTGACTGTCACGGTATATTTTAACCGTGACAGTCACGAGGATGATTTATGGCCAAATCAGATGCCGAAAGGCAAAAAAAAAGAAGAGATAAACTAAAATTAGATTCCCAAAAACCATTACTTGTTAGGGGTCTAGGCGGAGAATTTGACGAGAGAATTAGAGTCGCGCTAGCAATAAAAGAACTCGCGCTGGAGGGAGAAATATCCAGCGACCTTATAAATTTAATTGCTAAAAAATCGGAGACTGTTTTTCAAACGGATCAAGTCTCCACTCGAAAGTTTATTAATAAAATCGTTTTGCAGTATTTAACTAAGGATTAAAAAATATGAATAATACAACTGTTTTTGACAAGGATATAAACCCAGTTTTAGAGATCGCTTCAAATGAAGACTTGGAAACACTGGTCGATCTTCTATCCGGTAAGCTCACAGAAATGCTAACTCCCCATGAGGCATATAAAGAACACAGCCCAGATCATCAAAAGTATGCGGATTTAATAGCCAAAGAAATACGGGAAATGGGGGGCAATACATTTGGAAACATGAAACGCGGTGAAGGGCCTGCTTACCACGAGATCGTATGTGACGTAGCTAAAAAAGTAAAAGCCCCGCACAACAAAGAGGCAGGTATTGAAGGTATTGAAGACGCGATTTTAGAGACCATTCTCAAAAAAGCTTTAGAGGGTATGTCCCCAGAAGAAAGGACGGAGCTTCTTGAAGAAATGGGCGGAAAGCAAGGGCCAAGCACGGGAGGTGTTACTACGGCAGCGCTAATTCATATCTTCAGGTCGGGTGGTTTTTACTCGTACCAATTAACATTGATAATCGCAAACCAAATCACCAGAGCAATTCTAGGTCATGGTTTGAAATTAGCGGTTAACGCAGGATTGACGAGATGGGCTGCCATACTAACAGGGCCGGTAGGTCTGGCCATTTCTGGAATATGGACTGTGGCTGATTTGGCTGGTCCAGCCTACAAGGTTACGGTTCCGTGTGTAATTCATGTGGCAATGTTAAGAAAAAAACTGAACGCGCTTCATTGTGATAATTGCGAAGCAATTTTATCTGATTCTACAATGAAGTTCTGTCCTGAGTGCGGGGAAAAAACTCCAGAATTCACGGATGAGAAAATCTTCGCTGAAGTGCAAAGAAAGGCGGAAGAGATGTTGCTAGACATTGATGACCTTCGCTCACAACTATAGAGCAAAGAAGCACCCACGATTAAGAGTGGGTGCTTCTTTTTAGAGCATTGTATATTGTCTGCCTTGTGCAACTCATATCCCTTGCTATCTTGGCAATCGGTACGGCATCTTCCTTCAATTTTTTAACCGTTAGTATCTGCTCTTGGCTTAGTTTAGGCTTACCTCCTTTGTATTTCCCATTTTGCTTAGCTATAGATATTCCTTCGCGCTGCCTTTCTAAAATGATGTTTCTCTCAAACTCAGCAAACCCTGAAAGTATGGTTAACATAAGCTCTGAATAAATGTCGCTCTTGGTGCCATCAAAGGTTAGGTTCTCTTTATGGAATTTAATAAGGCAATCTTTATCCTTAATCTCCTGAACAATTGAGAGAATGTCTTTAGTATTTCTACCGACTCTGTCTAAGCTATGTACATTAACAAGATCACCTTTTCTTAGATTGTTCATCATTAACGTGAATTCTGGCCGGATGGTGTCTTTACCTGATAACTTGTCTGTATATGTTCTATCGCAAGGTATGTCCAGAAGCTGTCTTTCTGTATTTTGTGTAACGGTTGAAACTCTTAGGTAATTGAAAATCATGTTATTTTCTAATGTGTCTAATCAAAGACTAGAACCTATCATACATACGTCTATTTAATACATAAACAATTCTGTTTAGACGCTTTTTTGTAGCGTTATAACTGTCTAGTTAAGTTGTAGTCTGTTTAGACAGGGTTTGTTTTTAGACCTAAATTTCGTACGTACGAAATTTAGGTCTTATTAACCAATATTTTATTCACTTATTCTGTCTATAAAGAAAGAAATAATTCTTCCCCTTTTCTTTTTTTCTTTTTTTCTTTTTTTCTTTTTTTCTTTTTTTAGGAGGCTTTAAAGCCTTTACCTATAGGCTATACAAGCACTATATGTCTACAAAAACAGGGTTAACTGTCTACAAAAACAGGGTTAACTGTCTACAAAAACAGGGTTAACTGTCTACAAAAATAGGGTTAACTACTACACCAGTCAGTCATGTAGTAGTATACTGCTATTACTACATGGACAAAGTGATGAAGCAGATGAGTGAATTGGTAGTCGTCAAGGCTAATGAAATAATACAGGCGGCCTACAAGCTTTCTCTAAATGAGCAACGAGTGATATTAGCTTGTATATCCAAAGTAGATAGCACTAAAAGCTTAACGAAAGAAGACGGGGTAACACTCAAGGTCAGTGAAGTGGAGAGCTTATTCACTGTGGAAAGGGGTAGCTTTTATAATGAGGTCAGGGAGGCTACAAAGCGTCTTTACGAGAGGAGTATCGTGCTTGATGACGATGGAAGCCGTAGACGTTGGATTTATGAGGTTCACTATAACCAGAATGCTGGCGAGGTGACGTTGTTCTTCTCACCTACGATACTACCCTACCTGACACAACTCCGAGGGAACTTCACTAAGTACAAATTAGCTCATATAGCTAACTTCTCCAGTTCCTATGCTATTAGGTTATACGAGCTTCTTATTCAGTGGATGTCGAAAGGAGAGCGAGAGGTAGAGATAGACTGGTTAAAAGAGACTCTAGGTGTCGGCAGCAAATACTCAAGAGCGAGTAATTTCTTTGTGCGTGTTATTGAGCCGTCTATGAAAGACATAAATAGCCACTCTAATATCTCTGTTCAATATGGGACAAGGAAGACAGGAAGAAAAATCACTCACATCCAATTTAAGTTTAGCCTCAAGAAATCCAAAGAAAAAAAGGTGAGCAAGTCAAAGGTTAGCTTTGAAGAGTATGTAAGTAAAAATGCCAAAGTTGGAGAGAGCATGATTAACGCTCAAAGGAGACTTTCAGCAGAGTATAAGGCGCTATGATACCTTGTATTAATTAAAATACAGCTAACTACAGAAGAAGACAGTCTAATGCAATGCTAAATACACATCAGTTATCAATCTCTCAAGCGGCTAAGGTTGCTAAGGTTGCGCGTAGTACACTCTATAACAACTACATAAATAAAGGGCGTATTTCTGTTTCTGAGACAGCCGATGGCGAGAAGTATATCGATGCCTCCGAGGTGGCTCGTGTATTCAATAAAATAAAGGCTCAGGAGCCAACACGAAAACGGGTTTCGGACGAAAGAGATAAGCTAATATCTGAATTAGAGGCAAGTAATGAAAGGCTTAAATTTAGTCTGATGGTGGCAAATGATGAAGTCAGTAAGCAGTCTAAACGTGAGGATTTCTTACAGAAAACAGTTATAAGCCTCAGCCACCGACTTACACATCAAGACAGCAGTGATACAGGTGATAATACAGCTAAAAACACGCCTAGAATCGGTGTTTTATCTCGCTTTATCAAGTGGTTGGTCTAACTCTAAAAGGAAAGGAGAATACTAAATGTTAATACTAGCAAGGAAGCAAGGCGAGACTATTCTTATCAGTGAAGATGTGAAAGTTATTGTGCTAGAAATAGATGGTAATCAGGTGCGGCTGGGATTTGAAGCGCCTAGACACATAACCATCAATAGAGGAGAGGTCCTAGAGGCAAATAACCAGACTACAGAGAATAAGTAATGGATGAATATATAAAGGCTAACAAGCCAGCCCTGAAGCAAGCAGGTAAAAGAATGACCAAGCGAAAATCACTCGCTTGGTCACATTAGGGTTAACTAAGTTTTGTAGCAGCGGTGCCGCTAGCTATGGCTCCTGCCGTAGCTCCGGTAGCCGCAACCACAGCAGTTCCCCCAGCCATTCCAGCTCCTCCAGCAGCAAGCGAGCCGCCACCTAAAGCAGCAAGACCAGCAGAGCTAGCCGCCGCGCCACTCAATGTTCCTCCTGCTGCGCCTATACCAACCGCGCTAACAGCCGCACCAATAGCAGGGGCAGCGGCCAATGCCGCGCCACCAGTTACGACGGTTGCGGCAACTACAGCAGCCGATTTAACTGGGTTTTCTACCACAGTATCAATAGCCGATTCAGCAGCATCAATTACGGAACTTATAGCGTCTCCAATAGTATCAATCATGTTATTTCTCCAGTCCTTTGGGTAAAAGTAAGCTAGACAGAGGACGTTAAAAGCCTAGCCACAAATAGAATAGACCTTCTCTCATTCAAAGCCAATAGCTAAGAAAAAAGCGTCTTCTAGGTTAGATGGGATCTAAGGCGCGCATCTCGGCAGGGTCAAGAGTAACTCCAGTACCAGGGCCATTCTCATGCTCTAAACATCCGAGTTCTGTTAGAGGTTCGCCACATTCACACATATCCTCTATGGGGTCGGCTTGCGTAGTGAATGAGGGAATTGGCAAAGTACCTTCGTCATCAAGAAAAACGGGCTCTTCAGGACCGTCTTTTATCCCCCTACAGGGGAAACCAGGAAGGTCTAAAAACTCACCTCTGGCGGCTGTCACAGCGGCATCTATCATACGTCCTGTTCTCTTTTTCATCGTTCCATCCCTTTGCTTTGTTGTTTCACTGGTTGCACAGATTTTATTGCTTGCTGTCGAAGGTCTTTGATATCCTCAGGGCTACCCAAAGCGAGCGTTTTAATAACAACCGCAAGCTTTTGGCTTGTGCCTTTCAGCTCTAAATTTGTCTTTGTGTTCATTCTCTTCAACCGTTCAGCGTGATTGACTGAATTATTAAGCTCTGCCTCTGTAACCGCTGCCCTGCTTGTCTTTGCAGCCGCATCTTTTAATATTTCATCGACCTTTGAAGCCTCGTATACGTCATAACCCTTGGTTTCATCATGGCCTATACGTTTTCTTTTTTGAACGACTTGAACTCTAGTCGGCTTAATGCCGGTGTCGAGCTTGCTCTCAAAAACCTTATCTAAGCGTTTCTGAGCCGCTTTAATCTCTTTCGGTAAGTCTTCATGCAGTTGTTTAACGCTTCGATGAATATGGGCGCTCTCCGGCTCTCCTCGCTCTATTCTGTCGGCTTTCTTTGTCCCTCTCTCGATGTTCAGGTGTGCAAAGGAAGTCGAGACTCGATCTTGAAGCACGCTAAAGTCGATACCTTTTTTGCTCTGTGGCTGGCCATCTTTGCAAATTGCAGGCATTTGAAAATGTGCGTGAATTGCTGATTCATCCCGATGAACAACCAAGCCAGTAATTTCATTTTCACAATGATTAGCCGCTGTTTTTGCCGCATTTTTGAAGAGCCTGTCTTGCTCTTCTGGCGTTAAATTTTCGATGGTCTTTTGCGCCTCAGTTCCAAACGTAATAATGCCAATTTGTGACACTGCCGCATCACTCCGCATTTTCCGTTTTGCCCCTGCATCAATTCGCCTTTCTTCACATAAATGTTTCAGGTCTTTTTCTGCCATAGGGTCAATCAAAACGCTGTTTAGTTTTGATTTTTCATCATCCACATATCCAGGTTGTTTCCCTTCCCTGGTATCGTGTTTGATTTGCCCCGATGTTGCCTTTGCTTTCTTGCCTTCAATTCTGACGCTGACGGTCATACTCATGCGCGAAACCTCGCTGTAATGTTAGTTACAGTATAACCTACTAGCCGTAACTCTGCGAGTTACGTCATAGGCTCTGCGAGGCAAGGTCAAAAGAAAAAGGCTATTCGTCAATTCTCATCTGTCCATTAGCTTCTAATTTGCTTTGCTCAGTGTCTTCGATACGCTCAATAATTTCAGCGATAACAATCCTCGATCCGTTGTGGATTAAGTTGGCATTTATATAATAAATGCTTCCCTCTCCAGTGGAGGCAATAACGTCATTTTCGGAAAGCTCTTTTAAGGCCGTTGCAAATGTTTGCCTAGACATTATTTGGTTGCTCTTGTTCAATTTAACATCGTGCTTTAGCCCTCGAAAATAAGAGGTCAAAATACTCAAATCAATAGCAATAACAGGGTCGTTTTGAGGAAGGTTCGCAATAATAAAATCGACTATTCTCTGGGTAGCCGGTTTAAAGCCATATTTTGCTTTTATTAGACTCTGGTAAACCTTTGTGAATTTCTCGCTGTCATAGCGTTTGTGCGTGATTATGGCGGCGTTTTCGTGTATCTCTCCAGTGGTAATGGAGGCCATGCCACCGTCTACCTTTTTGATAACCTCTTTATGGCGAATACCAACAGCCCAAGGGTATTTGTTTTTGAAAATAGACAAGTCCATATTTACCATCCTGTTAAATTTAAGAGGCTCTTATTTTAACAGGATGGTATGTCAAAGGCAACACCATGTTATGTTTTCACATGCTATTTTTTAACACGATGTTAAAAAATAGAACCTTAAAATCCACCAAAGTGTCCAAGAAATTTAACACATTCGACCCTAAAAAGGCCTAAAATGTTAAGTAAATTGGACACCGAAAACGCTACAGGCCGCATAAAACCTCATTTCTTGTATTTCGCCCTTCTTAGTATTAAAAGAAGGCAGTTTTGATTGTGGGCAAATCAAAGTTATCCACGCGTCCGACTGAACCCTTCAGGTTTAGTTCGGACGGACGGGTGGGTAACTTAGCTTTGAATTGTCCACATGAAAGAAGAAAATGACGAATTCTTAGCACGCAAACGCCAGTTTGCATAAGTGCGCCCTTACAGGGAAATAATGTGTCCATCGTGGACAGCCATTCGATAAGGGCTAAAGCCCTCAGGCTACGCCTTCACCCCTAGAATCAAAACCAGTCGGACAAGGTGAAGGAGTTCTATTATCGGGGCTTAGATAGCCTTAGAGGTCATCCTCAAATTCGATGAGGTCAGAAACATCAACACCAATACCGTTCTGGTCTGTGTCATCTTCATGCTCTAAACACCCTAGTTCTGTTAGGGGTTCGCCACATACGCAAAGGTCAGAAAGTGGTGTCGGCTCATGGCTTATCTTGTGGTGTGGAACTCCGTCCTCGTCGATAAGCATTTCATCAGGGCCTTCTTTTATCCCTTTGCATGGGAAGCTAGGAAGGTCTAAAAACTCACCTCTGGCGGCTGTTACAGCGGCATCTATCATGCGTCCTGTTCTCTTTTTCATCGTTCCATCCCTTTGCTTTTTTGTTGTACTGCTTGAACTGTGTCTACTGCTTTCTGTCGAAGGCCTTCAATGTCCTCGGGACTACCAAAAGCGAGCGTTTGGATGACGTTTGTGAGCTTTTTAGTATTGCTTTTCAGCTCTAAATTTGTCCTTGTGTTCATTCTCTTCAACCGTTCAGCGTGATTGGTTGAATTATTAAGCTCTGCCTCTGTAACCGCTGCCCTGCTTGTCTTTGCAGCAGCATCTTTTAATATTTTATCGACCTTTGAAGCCTCGTATACGTCATAACTTTTTGTTTCATCATGGCCTATACGCTTTCTTTTTTGGACGACTTGAACCCTAGTCGGCTTAATGCCGGTGTCGAGCTTGCTCTCAAAAACCTTATCTAAGCGTTTCTGAGCCGCTTTAATCTCTTTCGGGAGGTCTTCATGCAGTTGCTTAACGCTTCGATGAATATGGGCGCTCTCCGGCTCTCCTCGCTCTATTCTGTCGGCTTTCTTTGTCCCTCTCTCGATGCT
>Ga0209081_1001456_pt1 | contig 14116 bp, 9 predicted proteins | sample GOMGulsemesocosm_4_FD_184636 | JGI IMG/M metagenome (GOLD analysis project Ga0209081, IMG submission 184636) | Methane-oxidizing microbial communities from mesocosms in the Gulf of Mexico - GOM15B Gulf of Mexico (SPAdes) (version 2) | ecosystem: Environmental > Aquatic > Marine > Cold seeps... | reverse complement strand
TTACAGATCCAGCCGGTGCATCGTTTGCAGCTGTTGGTTACACATGGGTTGGCGATATCGTGCCAGCATCAGGTGATATTAGCTGGAACATGGCTGTTGGTGGCCCAGATGTTGATCAAGCTCGTGATCGTTTAATCTACCAATCTTATGAAGATCGTGCTGATGGTGAAAAAACAGATGATGACTCTGTTAATGGTTCTGATATTTCATTAGGTGTAGACAGCTATGCTGAAGATTTAGTGATTCACTTTGCTGAAGACGGAACGCGTATTGCTGAAGACCAATCTTACGCATTAACTTTTGATAACTTGACCACAGAAGATGTGGTAACAATAAAAGTTAACGGTGTTGAGTATGAACTTCAAGTAGGCGTAGACGAAGATGGCAACATCATCGCAGGCGAAGATGACCAAGGTTTAGAGTCACAAGCTGATATTCAAGAAGCTTTCTTAGAGCGTGTAGCAGACTTCATCAACAGCTTTATGGATGATGATACTGCGGCGGGTGAAGTGTCTGCAGCATTTGCTGGTTCAACTATTACCCTAACGCAAGCGGCATATCACGGCGAAGAAACTGTGTTTATGGTCTTACCAGAAGTAGACCTTCAAAACCGTTCAGGTGGTGAGCCAGCATCAGTTTCAATCACTAACAACGCAAGTCATGAAGTACATTTGCTTGACTTTGATGGACGTGATGGCAACTTAAACGAAGAAAATGTCTTGTTCCTAGGCGACACAGGTATTAACCGTGCCAACCTAGAAACAGCGTCAAATGCTGGTCAAACAGTTGAAGGAACACAAGCGATTATTATCGATGGTGCTGCTGATGACTTGGCTGATACAGTTGAAAATACAGGTGCAGCGATTGCTAACAACACAGCAACAAATGCGCCTTTAACACAAAACTTCTCAGTTCACGGTGATGACTTCTTACTAGGTGGAACAGGTACAGATGTTATTAACGGTGGAACAGGTGATGACCGTATTGTTGGTTCATTAGGTGAAGATACTGTTGATGGTGGTAAAAACTTCTACGAAGTTAAAGTACTTGGTGAAGATCAAGCACGTGTTTACGAGCTAAACAAATGGGAAGCTGCAAACGCAAGCAAAGTTCCTGCTTTACAAGGTCTAACAATTAGCTTTATTGATCTTATTGATCAGTCAGAAACTGGTGGTAATACAGTTAGTGGCGAGTTTGACGATACCTTATTATTCCAACAAGCTGATTTCAATGCAGGTGAAACTGAATTCACAATCACATTGAACAACTTCGTGAATAACGGTGGTGTTATAGAGCTACAAAATGACGGCGCAGGCACAGTTGGCGTTGACGTTGACGCAGATGGCATCTTTGAATCAACCACTACATTCACAAACTTTGAGAATGTACGTACTGTTTCAGGTATCGGTCATGCAGTTGCAAACGATGGTCAAGGTAATGACACATTGAATGTTTCTTCATTATCAACATCAGCCGGTGGTATTAGCTATGACTTAACAAACAATGGCGAAGCCGGCGAAGTTAAGTACAGCGCGGATGCACATGGTGATCTTGACGTACCAGCAGCAGGTGATTTTGAATCATTAGTGATGGTTGTAGACGGTGTTGAGAATGTAATTGGCGGTTTAGGCGATGATCTAGTAACAATCGACGAAACAGAAGCAGCTAAAAACAACTTCTTTGAAGGTAGCTTAGGTGATGATCGTATTGTTTATGAAAATAACTACGGCGCGAACACTGAAGCAGCAGAACCTACTGTAACTATCAAAGTGAGCACTACTGGTGAGCACCTTGAAGATGTAGGTGGTGTTGATGAAGTCGTGATGACATCAGGCCGTGTTGGATCAACAATCGCAACGGATACCTTAAATTCGGTTGAGCGTATTGCTTTAACTGAAAAAACGGCAACAAGTGATCGTGAAGACGACGTGATTGATGTTACTGCAATGACAGCAGGCGCAGTGGTTGATTACACCAACGGTGAAGTACGTGGTCTCGGTGGTGCAGTACAACTGACTATCGAAAACATTGTTGAAATGGAAAATGTTTGGGCGGATGGTGACGATACAGTTATTGTGGCTGATGCAGCGACAATGAATGGTAATGCTCGTAGCGATGAAGGTGCTGATAACACAGGTTCAGAAGATATTGCTTTAGCAACATATCTTGATTTTGATGAGCTAGATGGCACAACACGTGTTGCATTTGTAGATCAAACAAGCGCTGAGATCACGAATGTGATTAACCAAAACCAGTTTACCTTTGACTTAAGTAAAACAGGTGACGGTAACGATACTGATACGGTTGATTACAGCAATGAAATAAGTGATATTGCTGCGGTGATTGATGTTGATAGCCCAAGCGTTACTGATCAATACATTTTGGTTGATGGCGATGGCGATGGATCCTTCACTGATTCTCAAAGCCGTGTAGATCACCTAAAAAGTGTTGAGCAAATTGTAGCGTCACAAGGTCAAAGCACCATGGACTTCACGGCTGCACAACAAGATGTACAGGTAACATTCCAGTATGACACGGCTAACGAAAATGCAGCAGCAGATAGCCTAGAAAGCACAATCCGTATTGCGGATGGTAATGGCGATACAATTGCAGGCGTTCCTGTATTAATTGAACGTTATGACCTAGGTGAAAATGCGGGTGTGGCTCCATTTACAAACGTAACTTGGAATCGCTATGAAGGTAGTGATAATGGCGATGCGATCATCTACGATGGCAGTGAAGATCTAGCGACTGAAGCAGGTCGTGATCACCGTTTCTCAGATGATGAATTAAATCTACGTGGTGGTGATAACTCAGTAAGTTACTTCTTACTAGAAACGAGTATTACTGCGCAAGTTACCGTAACTGAAGATACAGGTTCGGGTGATGGCATGATTGCTGTAGATGTTGATTTCCAAGACGGAAACAGTGGTGTATTAGCTAATGCAGGTACACATACGATTACATCATATACTTCAGATAACGGGATAGCTTCGGGTTCGTTGAAACTTGAAGCATCGCAAGATGCAGAAGATGCGGTAGGCTTTACGTCTGCATCAGATAAGTTGTTTATCTTAGGAACATCGCCAGGTGTTGTTGATGTAAAAATCGGCACTCTCGATACCATGCGTTTAACAGGTTTTGAGGCACTTCTTGATGCTGATAGTGATGACGTGTATGAGTTCACTAACTTGTTAACAGGTCTTACGTTGACTGATAACGTTAATAACGATATTGATACCATTAAAGTGGGTAACGATGCAGTTGGTTTTGATGCTGCAAATGCGAGTGAGATTGATCTTGAAGTATTGAATGATTACTTCTCATTTGACTTTGATATTCTTGATATGACTAACGTAACAACGGGTGGTTTAGCTGTTATTGGTGATACAGATGGTACTCGTGATGTGGTTGCGGATACCGTGATCTTAGGTGACTTATCATTGGTTAATTCAGTGGTAGCTTTTGATAGATTGGCAGTAACGGATGCTTCGGGGTCAACTTTTGACTTTGATGCTACAGCAGGCGAATTGCAGGATGCTTCTAACGCGACATTGTTCACATTCGATGGCGATGCCGATACACTAGATGGCAGCCGCTTAACTGCAGATGCAACACTAACCGTAACCGGTGCAGGTCCAATTGCAGTACTAGGTGGTTCAGGTGATGATACGATTACTGGTGGTACAGGTAATAATACAATCACAGGTGGAGCAGGTGCAGATACGCTAGATGGTGGCTTTACAGCTGAAGAGGTTGAATTTAGTACAATCACACTAGCTGGTGCTATTGGTTCTGCAGATTCTGGTACTAATACTATGAGCTTCACTTTTGGTAATGGCACTGGTACTAATATTGTTATTAACGAGGGTGATGAGTTCGTAGTTAATGCAGATGCTGACCAAATTGGCGCCGCACTTGCAGATATCGTTAATCATGCAGATTATGCAACATTACAGCTTACTGTTAATTTAGGAGCAGGTGCTGTAAGTGCTTTAGCAACTGATGTTATTGCTTCAGTAGCTTATGATTCTGTAACTAACGAAGTTGTATTCACCTATGTTTCTGGTGTTACTGCAACTGATACTGGTTTAGTATACGCAGCAGATGGATCAGCGATGACAGCAGCGGAAGTTGTAACTGTAAATGTTCCTCAAGTTGATACAGCTGATACGTTTGTATACGCAACAGGTGATTCAACTGAAGTAGCGATGGATCAAATCCTGAACTTCTCAGTTGGTGCAACGGATGATGTGATTGACTTATCGGCACTAGATCACCAGCATGCAGCTGTTACTAACGGTGGGAATTACGCTTCATTTGCTCTTGTAAAAGATGCAGCTAATGCTCAATTTGATGGTGATGGTTCCAGTGTGTTTGTAGGTAGTGATGGTACAGATACTTGGGTATTCCATGATGCTGATACACATGATGCTGATGGTACTTTTGATTCAATTATTGAATTGGTTGGTATTGATGCTACAGGTATCGATGCAAATAACTTCACGATCTAAATTTATTAAATGCTAGGGTTACTTTAGGTAGCCCTAGTATATTAATAGGAATATTATCTAGAATAAAAGGCGAACACTGCAAAGCATAGTAGCCTTGGTATCTGACTTAAGATACTGAATAAGAAAACGAAAAACCCTCAGTTCAGCAATGAACTGGGGGTTTTTTTATGCTCCAAAAAGATCAACGAAGAAGATCAAGCCAGCAGAAAGATGGCGTCAGGTCTTTCCTTGCCGCATTGTAGGAGCGTCAATGGATCAGCCAGCTTGATCTTCAGTCAATTGATTGTTAGGCTAAGGCAAGTTGTCTGAATAACTGTAGTTAAAGGGTGGGGTGTTTTTTTTGTATTTTGCATGGTGATACAATCAACTCATAGATAGATAGGAGGGAAAATATGTCTACGATGAATAGTGAGATATACGCGGCATTGATTGAGGCTGGATCAAGTGAGGAAAAGGCAAAAGCAGCTGCGGTATCGGTAACAGATTATGAAAGAGTTATTAATGAGGTCAAGTCGGAGCTTAAACTCATTAAATGGGGGGTTGGATTGATTATTGCTGCTGAAGTATTGCCCTTGATGAAGAGTTTTTTTTCGTAAAACAGGAGCTCAAGGGGTGATATATAGCCGCCAAAGAGAAAAAATGGGGTCAGGTCTTTCCTTGCCGTATTGTATTTTATGTGGTAGATTTACTTAATGGCCAGACCCTTAAGATTAGAGATACCCGGAGGCATCTATCACGTAACATCAAGGGGTGATAGACGAGAACCGATGATGACCGATTGCAATGGTTGGGTATTCTTTCGAAAGTCTGTAGCCGCTTTAACTGGAGGGTCTACGCTTATTGTTTAATGGATAACCACTACCATGTAGTGCTTGAAACGCCAGATGGCAATTTATCAAAAGGTATGCGCCAACTGAATGGTGTTTATACTCAATATTTTAATCGACAACATTCTAGAGTGGGCCATGTTTATCAGGGACGCTATAAGGCGATACTGGTTGATAAGGAAAGTTATCTATTGGAATTGACTCGATATGTTGTTTTAAACCCAGTTAGAGCGCATATGATCAGTGATATTGATGAATGGCAATGGAGCAGTTATGCCTCAATGATAGGAACCCAGGCGGCCCCGATTTGGTTAGAAACAGATTGGGTTCTCAGACAATTTAGTAGTCAACGGAAAATAGCCACAGAGAAATATGTTGATTTTGTTAGAGAGGGAATAGGCTTGCCGCCGGTTTGGGATAATTTGAGACATCAAATCTTTCTTGGGAATGAATCTTTTATTAACAAGCATCAAAAAGAAATCAAGCAAAAGGAAACCTTGGATGATGTACCCATGCTACAAAAAAGAGCAGTACCTAAACCCATTGATTATTATGAAAATAAATACAAGAATGAAAACGTGGCAATAACAAAAGCGTTCCTATCAGGTGGTTACACATTGAAGGAAATAGGCGCATACTTTGGCAAACATTACACAACGGTCAGTAGAATAGTTAAACGAAATGAATAATATGATTCAGAAAGACCTGACCCCAAATTATCCTTAAACATGCTTTAGATAGAGGCAACAGTGAAAGAATCCCTTAATTTCAATAGAGATGAGTTCTATATATGGCAGTAGATTTTAATATTCAGCAGACCCGTTTCTATACAGGTGCACTAGCTGGGCTGCCAACTAAAACTGCTATTGTAAAGCTTGATTTTAAAGTGGCAGTGAGCGAGTGGAGTCAGTTATCCGAATATTTTGACAGGGCAGTTAAGGCGTTGGCCTCAGTTGATTTGGCTGGCGTTACGCAAAAATTGACGGGCACTTGGATTAATAATTATTTAGTGGCGCCGGTTAATGAGGTGCAGCTGGGGGATTGGGTTGTTGGTTTAACGGTTGCTATGCAGCGTTGTGCAGGAGACCCTGTTTGGAAAGGACGCGTAATTAAAGCTGAGAATGGAAAAATGCTACTGGCTATTCCATGGGAGAGAAAGGCTACCTTTAAGTTAGCACTAATATATACTTTAAAGTATTTAATGCATTGGTCCGAGCTAAATAAAGGGGGGGCAAAGGTTAAGCAGTTAGATTTGGAATACACTGCCTGGTTGATGGATGAGCAAAAAAATGGCTTATCCCCCAATACGCTACGCTTTGCAATGGCAGCCTTGACGCGTGGAATACCCGTTACTCGTGAGCAAAGACAAGTCCAGTTAGGCTACGGGGTTAATGCGATAAAATTAGAAGGCTCATTTACGAGTAGTACAAAAGTATTCGCTACTAAAATAGCCAAAAACAAGTGGCATACAAATTACCGCTTAAGGAAGAATGCTGTGCCCGTACCTAATGCGGTGGTTTGTGCTGATCTAGCTGAGGCCAAAAAATTACGGAGTAATATGAATCAACCTCTTGTTGTTAAGCCACTTGATCAAGATATGGGGGTTGGAGTTACAACGAATATTAGTGATGCTACTCAGTTTGAAAAGGCCTTTTTGAAGGCAAAAAAATTCTCTGAAAAGGTTCTTATTGAAGATCATATATTAGGTGATGATCACCGAATATTAGTCGTAGCGGGTCGCTATATGGTGGCGACACGAAGAATTCCTGGTGGTGTTGTTGGCAATGGAGAAAGTTCTATTAAAGAACTCATTGGCCAATTAAACGAAGACCCTAAACGAGGTAATGATAAAAGAAGCCTGCTTATAAAAATCATTTTTGATGACGAGGCGGCTGAGCTATTAGCTGAACAAGGCTTTAAGCTTGAAAGTATTCCAGAAGAGGGATGTTTTGTTAAATTAAGACATACATCAAATTTAAGCAGAGGCGGTATTGCTGAGGATGTTTCGGATATCATTCACCCTGATAACCGAGTGATTGCAGAGAGAGCGGCTCAGCTTATTGGCTTGGACATTGCGGGCATAGATTTTGTTACACCTGATATTTCAAAATCCTGGCGAAAGGTAGGGGGGGCTATCATCGAGGTTAATGCTAGCCCGGGTTTAAGACCCCATTGGGTAAGCCAACCTGAGCGTGATATTAACGGTGAGATAATTGATGTTTTGTTTGAAGGTAAAGCATCAACAGTCCCAACTGCTGCAATAACGGGAACGAACGGGAAAACCACTGCAGCAAAAATGCTTCATAGAATTTGGCGGGTATCAGGCAAAAATGCTGGGGTATGTGCAACGAGTGGTGTTTGGGTTGGAGATAATTTAATTAGTAGTGATAATTTATCAGGGCATCCTGGAGCGCAGTTATTATTAAATGACCCAACAGTGGAGGCTGCTGTTATTGAAATGCCACGTAAAGGCTTGATTGTTTTCGGGCATCCTGTTGCACAGTATGATGTTGCTGCCTTGCTGAATATTCAGGATGACCATATTGGTGTTGCTGGGATTAATACTTTTGGAGAGATGGCACAGCTTAAGTCTGAAATACTGCACAGGGCAAAAGATGCTGTTGTTATTAATGCTGAAGATGCCTTGTGTCGGGGGTTAATAGTTAAGTTTGATAAGAAAAAGCTGATTATGGTATCTACAGTCTCTGACCAACCTCATTTGAAGGCGCACCTTTTGAGTGGTGGTGCTGGCGTATTTTTAAAGGAGAAGGCGGGAGAGCAATGGCTAGTGATGGCGAAAGGCGGGGATGAAACGGTTCTGATGCCGGCAAATGATATTCCTGCGGCACTAAACGGTTTGGCCGCTTTTAATGTTAGCAATGCTATGTTTGCTGCTGCACTGGCTTGGGGGCAGAAAATACCTTTTGATGTGATTCGCCTAGGGCTTGGAAGTTTTGTTAATTCTGTAGAGGCAAACCCAGGAAGAATGAACTTTATTAAAGGCTTTCCGTTTGAGTTGTTGTTGGATTATAGCCATAACCCAGATACGCTTCGGTGCTTAATAGAGCTTGTTAAGCGTATAGAAATAAAGGGCAGTAAACGAGTTTTAATTCAACAAATCGGCAATAGACATCGCTCGCATTTTAAGGATTGTGCCGTGGAATTGGCAGAAACATTCGATGAGTTTATTGTGAGCTGTATTACAGATAAAGTTAAGCGAGATGGTGCTTGGGGTGAGGTGGATCCTGTTAACACGATGCTTTTGTCCTGCAAGCAGGATTTGTTAGATGCCGGTGTATCAGAGCCGGCTATTATCGTAGATGCGGGCCTTGAAGAGGCGGTGTCTTTAAGCTTAGAAACAACATCAAGGGGTGATTTGTTAGTGCTGCTAACGGAGCCAGAAAATGCGCTTCCAATTATTGAAAATGTGTTGCGGTGATTTGTTTGTTGCATATGCATCTTAGAACGAGAATACACATGTTGTTTGCATTTCTATACAAAGGTGGTTGTCTTCTTTATGAGGGGGTATTATATTTTTTCAGTTCTAAAATCACTGCTAAAATAGGGAGCAATTAAATTTTTGATAGGCGATGTGTATGTCAGTTTGTATTATTAAGGATGTCTTAGATCAAACGGAACTGGATCAAATTAATCAGGTTCTTGATAGAGCGAAATTCGATGATGGGAAGTTGACCGCCTCAGGGTTAGCAAAAGCAGTTAAAACGAATAAGCAGCTAAATAGGGGCAGTAATAAGGATTTGCTTGCTGCCTTGTCTAGTAAGATTTTAGACCATAATCAGGTGTCTCTTTTTACGTTTGCTGACCGGATTAAGGAGATGACAATTAGTTCGTACTCTAAAGGTATGGGCTATGGGGATCATTTAGATAAATCTATTCAAGCAGGTATGAGAACTGACTATTCGTGTACTCTTTTTCTTACGCCTCCTGAAAGTTACGAGGGAGGGGAGCTGGTTATTGAGACAGAGTTGGGTGGGTTAAGCCAATTTAAACTTGAAGCGGGGTCTGCTTTGCTTTATTCGAGCGGCCTAATTCACCGTGTTAATGAGGTTATATCGGGTGAGCGAAGGGTAGCTATTAGTTGGTTAGGCAGCAAAATAAAAGACTCTGGTCACCGAGATATTTTTAGGAACTTGAATGTTACACTTAGTTTGTTGAGGAAGCAGCCTGAGTCTGCTGAAAACCACAAGATTATATTAAAGCTAATGAAAGCAATTAATAATTTAGAAAGGCTTTGGTCTGGGTCATGATCGGTATGTATTGTGGCAATGGAGTTGTATATAGCACTATTGATCTCTTTAAGGTAGCGCCTGAAGCTCCTCTTGATTGATGAAATAAATATATCTATTTACTTGAAAATTCTGAGTTTGCCTACATATATGGTAATAGGCAGTAACAAAATTAAACTAATATAGGAAGAAGAATGTCTGAACAAAAAAAACAGCAAAAGAAAGCAGCTCCATCAACACTAAAATTTAATGATGTTGAATATAAAATTGATGATTTAACAGATGCAGCGAAAGGCCAATTACAAGGTTTACAAGTTGCAGAATCAAAGATAAAGGAACTTAATGCTGAGCTTGCTCTAATACAAACAGCACGTAATGCTTACGCACAAGCACTGCAAGCAGCTTTGCCAGAGAAGAAGAAATAATAATCATGTTGTACGGATAACGGCAAACCAACCCTTTTGAGGAAGTTTTTTTCACGGGGTTGGTGATGTATAACTTTGTTTTTTATCCCCTAGCGATTAACTTTTTTATTAACCTTAATATGAAATCTGAATGAAGGCATACTTAACAAAATCAATTTCGTTGAGGTACGATAAGTCATTGGATCGTATTCAATGGCTATGTACAACTAACGATAACGAGTTAGTTGTTATATGGCTTACCCGAAGAATGTTGATTCAGCTAACGCCTAAATTGGGGCGGTGGCTTGAAGCAAAAATACCGGCTGAAAAAAAACTGAGGACGTCAGTGGAGCGTGAGGCTATAAGTAGTTTTACGCACGAGGTGGCGGTAAAAGAATCTACTAGGCGTAAAATGACGGTTGATATAAGCAATACGAACGATTTTATGTTACATACAGTTTCTTTTCGGCCTATTGATACTAATAAGAATATTTTCACTATAGCGGATCAAAATAAAACAAAGCAGGTTAAATTTGTAGCAAGTTATAATGATATACATAGAATACTTGGTGAATTGATTTCCCTCGCTAAATCTGCAGAATGGGGGGTGGATCTACCATGGTTTACGACGACTGCTAATTTACCGCAGAACAGTGTAAAATCAATGCACTAAAATCAATGCACTAAAATCAATGCACTAAAATCAATAAATAGGTTTGCTACAAAGAATGATTTGCTGTGTTGATGCTAAATATTAATGAGAAGGATAATGAAATGTTAGAGACACTTGTAGCCTTAGATCCTAGGGAACATAATCGTTTAAGATTTAAAAAAAAATCAGACTTTACGTTTGCTAAAAGCACGCATATTTGCCCACTAATGATAAGTGAGGTGATGGAGGCGGCTAATTTTTCCCCAATTGTTTTCCCATCGGGTGGAAAAACGGTTGTGCCTCAAATGTTACTTTCCCTTAAAGCGAACTCTAACCCTTGTGTTGGAAATGATGGTGAATGGATCGGCGGTTATTTGCCGCTTCATTTCAGACGTTTCCCGTTCTTTTTAGGAAGGGAGAAAGGCGCAGATATTGCTGCTGTTCTTATTGAAGAGAAAGCTCCTCAATTTTCTGATAAAGGTGTATTGCTATATAATAAACGAGGTGATGATTTTGTTGCTTCTCCCTTATTAAAAGAGATTAAAGATAGTTTGGTTGATATGGATGTCAGGTATCAAAAAACTAAGGTAATCTGTAAATTATTACAAAATGCTGGTGTATTATCCGACAGTCAAATAAAGCTTATGGTTGATGGAAAAGAGCAGGTTGTTAAAGGATTTTCTGTTGTTAATTGGGATAAAGTACGGAAGTTAGATGATGAAACGCTTGCAAACTGGACAAGAATTGGCCTGATTCAGCTTATTAATGCTCATCTTTATTCTTTAAAAAAACATTTAGATGTTAAAAAAGCAACTTAGTATATTGGTTCGATTGGTCTGACTAAGAAATAGCTCGATATGTAGTTAAGTTCTTTATTTTTATAGTGGTTATTTATAACTAGCCACACATATTGGATAATATGTTTAGTTTATTTAACAAAAAAAAACCTGATATTTCTCATAAAATCACAGGGCGAACTCTTAAGCAACCTGCTGTTTTTTTACATATACAAAAAACAGCAGGTACTACAATAGTCTCTTTGGTTAAATCATGCCTAGGCAAGGAGTTTGTTACTTCACACGGGGATTATCTAGAAGACAGTGATTTTGACCCCGCTACCAAGCCTTTTATTTCGGGGCATTTTGGCTTTGATTATGCTAAAGAGTTGATTGACTCTAGGTACTCGTTTACCTTTTTAAGAGACCCAGCCGAAAGAGTTCTTTCGTTTTATTATTTTTGTCGTGAAAAGAACCCTAAGCAATTCCCTATTTACCAATTGGCGCATGAGTTGTCATTGGATGCTTTTCTTCAGGCGGGTTTGAACGAACCATTAGTTGCTGCTTATATTTGGAATAGCCAAGTGTGGCAGCTGGCTCATGGCTATGGCTCTACCACTAAGGCTGATTTTAATGCGAAAAATGGTGCTGAGATGTTAGCGTTAGCGATAAGGAATATTAATGATTTTTCTTTTGTCGGCCTAACCGAAACTTTTGAGCAAGATCGAGATGCTATTTTGACTGAAATTGGCGTACCTTTACCGGTAAAAAAGGTGGTGTATAACGAGGGGAAAGAGCGGCCACCACGTAAAGCGTTACCTGAGTCGACACAGGCCTTGCTTAAGGAGTTAACGGAGTTAGATTTACAACTTTATGATCATGTTTTACGTTTGCGTCAGGGAAAATCATAAAAATACCTCATCAAGACATCGGGTGATGTGTTTTAACCAGTGGCTTACCAATGAATGTACGCATTGCTTTAATGGATGTCACTGCATCTTTCCAAACTAGCACTTTAAACGGTTGTTCTCTTGCGTACGCATCTTGTGAAGCTGATCTGGGGGGGGTGAATCCCTCTCTTGGGGCTGTGAAGTCATTCAACTGTTTATGTTGTATGAGTTGGAGTGAGGCTGCGAATAACAGAAGACGAAACGTACCCCCACACCATGCTATTGATACTATGGTGTGGGAGCTTCGGGGCTAAATGAGAGGGGTTACACCTTGGTCGATGACTCCAATCAACTCTGTTTCAGTTTCGTTGTTTTCAATTGCGTCCCCCTGACTAAGTTCGTGAGAAAGATTTGCTAATAATGATGATAAATCATCATTTAGTTCGGTATCCAATAGGCTGTTAATTAAAATAATTAACTCATCGGGAGATAGGTCGTCTCCGTGTTGAGCGTGCCCGTAGCCGTGTCCTGCTCCATGACTTTCGTGACCTTGCCCCTGACCATCATCTGAGTCGTCATCAGAGTCGTCGTCAGAGTCGTCGTCAGAGTCGTCGTCAGAGTCGTCGTCAGAGGGAGGAAGGTCGCTTCCGTGTTTAGCGAGCCCGTAGCCGTGTCCTGCTCCATGACTTTCGTGACCTTGCCCCTGACCATTATCTGGGGCGTCGTCTGAACCCTCAGTTGAGTATTCTTCAAGCAGGTTTTCTAATAGATACGTGAGGTCAGTATCAAGTTCATAGCCTGAGTTTAAGATGCTTATTATTAAGCTAGTAACATCGCCATTTTCTGGCATGATTGACTGGGCAAAGTCATCGGTTAGCTGATTAAATGCTCTTGCAAGCGCGCCAAATACGGGATTGTTTGTTAATGTGCTAAATAGTTCTACGGTGTTGTAAACAACGGAGCCTCTGTTATCTGGTTTTTCTTCAAACTTATCGACTAGGTAGTTTATTGCTGTTTCGGCAGCTTCATCAGTTAAACCTAAGTTTGTGGAAATGTGCTCAGCCAGCTCTAGATTGGTTAGAGATGATAATGAGTCCGCCATCTCGTCAGCTAATTGGTATAAGCCGGCTTTATTTGAGGCTCCTATGTCTCCTTTTGCAAATAATTTAGCATATTGGCCGGTGTCTTTAGAATTTGACTCATGATCGTAGACAACATGGTATAGCCTAACCATAGATGAAAATAATTTACCGTTGGATATTTTAATGCTCCTTTATTTAAGAGGGATCCTGAGTCAATACTAGCATCTTGATAGATTGATGTTTTGAGTTATTACGACATTGGGATGACTGTCACAAAAAGCAAAGGAAAAACAAGCTGGGTGCTTTATTTGTAGAAATGGGGATAGTTTTCTTCTAGGTAAATACTGTTATTGAAAATCTAGTTTTATACACTGTGTATGGTGCAGTGTGTAGCGTGCTTTGTTTAAAGCAGAGTATGATGTCATTAAAACAAAGGGTTGCTGAATAGTTTTTTTATATGGGTGTGACTTTAATTGTGGGTGCACCATGTGATAATTCGTTTGGCGGAACAGTTTGTAGATGACGAGATTTGATTAATGGCTGACATAGGTATTACTGTAATTGTTGTGAATTATAATGCAGGTTTTTTTTTGAAGACCTGTTTGCGTAGCGTGTTGCCACAAGTAAGTAAGGTGGTGGTGGTTGATAATGCATCTACAGATAATAGTATTGCTGAGTGTAGGCTATGTTTCTCGCAAGAAGATAAGATAACGTTTATTCTGAA
>Ga0209081_1001455_pt1 | contig 14120 bp, 12 predicted proteins | sample GOMGulsemesocosm_4_FD_184636 | JGI IMG/M metagenome (GOLD analysis project Ga0209081, IMG submission 184636) | Methane-oxidizing microbial communities from mesocosms in the Gulf of Mexico - GOM15B Gulf of Mexico (SPAdes) (version 2) | ecosystem: Environmental > Aquatic > Marine > Cold seeps... | reverse complement strand
CATATGAGTTTAATCCGTAAAATAGAACTTTCTATTCTTATCGTTAGTTACAACACGCGCGTGATGACATTAGAGTGTATTCGATCTGTTTTTTCTCAGACAAATGACATAGGTTTCGAATTGATTGTTCTTGATAACGCTTCTACAGATGGCTCTGCTGACGCAATTAGAGAAGAGTTTGGAGAAAGTCTACTGCTTATAGAGTCTCGAGATAACCTAGGTTTCGGGGCTGGCAATAACTGTGCTGCTGAGTCAGCTCATGGTGAGTATTTACTATTACTTAACCCAGATACGGTAGTAAACAACAGCGCGATTGAACACCTTGTTAAATACGCGGGTGAAAACCCAAACGGAGGAATATGGGGTGGGAAGACCATTTTTAAAAATGGTGATTTGAACCCTGCTTCATGTTGGAGTAAACAGACGCTCTGGAGCCTTTCGTGCCAAATGCTTGGCTTAACGTCTTTATTTAGAAATTTAACAGTATTTAATCCAGAAGGAATAGGGGGTTGGGATCGTTCCGGCTCTAGGCAAGTTGATATTGTTTCAGGTTGTTTTCTTCTCATTAAAAGGTCTTTGTGGAATCAGTTAGGAGGTTTTCGAAAATCTTTCTTTATGTACGGAGAAGAGGCTGATTTGTGTTTGCGATCTGTAAAATATGGTGCGAAACCATCTGTGACGGATGTAGCTGTTATTGTTCATTATGGGGGCGCATCGGAAACAGTTCGTGAAGACAAGCTGGTTCGCTTGATATATGCAAAAAACCTTTTAATTAAGTATCACTTTTCACTTGGTAGCAAAAGGTTGGGGTGTTTACTGTTGTCACTTTGGCCCCTTAGTCGTTATTTTGCTCACAGTTTTCTTGCCTTGTTGGGGCGTTCATCATCTATACAAAAAAGAGATGTATGGAAAGCTGTATCGTTAAGGAAAAAAGAGTGGTTAAATTTATCAGAATGAAATTCATTTTCTCAGTAAATATATGAATAATATGAAGAAGTCATTATTACTTGGTGCTATTTGCATCTTGCTTTTCTCGGGCAAAGCGCTGTCAGGTGTAGAAAGATGCTTTAGTGTCGTTTATCCAGCCCCGTCAGGTTTTCATAACAATATCGTTTTTAAATTTGATAAGCCTTATTACTGCGGGCAGTTTGCTAATGGTGATTGGTGGGTTAGCGCGGACAGCTCAAATACAGTTAATGTTATATCCATAACACCGCAGGAAAAAAATGGTTTGAATGGTGTTGAAATTAATCCGTACTCAAAAAAAAAGCAGGGGTTTGATAAGAGGGTAAGCGACTATGATGCATCTTTAAAAGAAAGCTTTCCGGCTAAGGTCAAGAGCGGCTCAACCATTATCAAAGTAGTGAGTGTGAAAGAGGGAAAGAAAAAATGCAGACCTTGTATACAATTTGCAGCTGCATTAACGGTTACGAAGAAGGTAGTAAAAAACTCAACGGAGATTTTTCGCCCCGGCTACTTTGGCGATAAAAAGGTTTTTTACCGGCTAAATGATATTGAAAATAAAATACAAGCAAAGTACTCGAAACGCTTAGCTAGGTTCTCCATCGAAAGACTAGCCCGAAAATATGGGGGAATACGCCTTGATCATAAAGAAGGGTGGACCGGTGAGTACCTCCACCCCATTGATAGCATGCCAAGTTATGGGGCTGCGCTTGCAACAGAGAATGCGGAAGTTTTTTTAAGGTTACTTGCTGATGATTTTGATTATGCACGCCCTGCACATAGGTCAGTGCTTATTGACTATGTCCAAATGGGAATAGACCTGAAAAGTATAGCGGATATGCAGGTTGGCTGGCCGGCAGATGGAGGGCATAGCAATGGACGAAAGCTGCCTTTGCTACTAGCAGGATGGTTATTAGATGAGCGTGATTTTTATAAATCATCGCGAAACACTGTTTTTTCAGAGGACCATCAAATATATAGAAGCAGTTCTACTCAGCAGGTTTTATACGGTGCTGAATGCTCGGATAAAGAGTATTGGCGCAAGGCAATGTTTAATAGTGGGAATAGAGCGTGCCGTGATCCGTACGGCTTTATTGATGGTGGCGGTCAAGAAATTGGCCAGGCGTATCAATTTTGTTGTACGGCAATGCCATGGAAATATACGGCCTTGGTTATTAGACTGCTAGGTCTAGAAAGGCTGTGGGGTAAACCAGAGTTTTTTCAGTACGTTGACAGGTGGGTTAATGAAGGTGTTGTGAGTAAGCCAGATCAATGCGCAGCCTATAGTGGTGATAATAATGGATATGGGAAAACATTTGGCGCGTTAAATGGAACCTGTGTCAAAGGCGGAGGACGTTCGCTGGCTAAACATGGACTCTATAAAGATGGTGGTCACTACAGGAGTAAACTGGGTGATAAAGTTTGGTCGAAAGTAGGCGGTAAGGTTAACTGATGAGTGGTGTTTCAAAAGTTAATGTATTAATTGTTTCTTTATTGGTACCAACAGCAATGTCCTTAGATATATTTGGGATGAGACTGTCGATGTACCGAGTTATATTACTGCTTTTAGCGTTGCCATTATTGAATGCATATTTTACTCGAGTTAAAAAAAATCCTTGTGATAAATTCGTCTTCGGGCTTTCATTTTGGATGTTCATATCGTTACTTATCAATCATGGCACGGCAGGGTTTCAGTCAGCCGCAATAGCTGCAATTGAGACAATTCTGCCTTACCTTATGATCAGGGTCTATGTAGTCGGTGAGGAACAGATAATGAAAGTCATAAAGGTTTACCTGTTTTCAATACTCTTATTGCCATTGTTTACAATCCCTGAAAACCTGTACGGTTTTAGCTTATTTAATGAGGTGTTTGGCGGTGAAATTCAAGGAGAAAAACGGCTTGGGTTCTATCGTGCCCAAGGGCCGTTTGATCATCCAATATTGCTAGCAATATATTGCGGGGTAGGTTTAGTGCTCGCAGTGATTTTCCCAGGGTTTGGTAAAATTAAAAAAGGAGTGATTATAACTGGAACATTAAGCGCGCTATCGTCTATAGGCTTTATTTTAGTAGGGCTTCAGATTGGCATATTAGCGATAAGGAAATATCTCAAATATAGCCTTAAAAAATATTTAATAATTTCGCTAGGAGCATATGTTTTTGTTGAGCTTGTTGCTAACTCTTCAGCTTTAAGTGTCGTCTTTCGGTATTTAACACTAAACCCACAAACGGGCTACTTTAGAATGATGATATGGGATTATGGTTTAAATAATGTCTTTGATAACCCGTGGTTTGGTCTTGGTTTTGCTGACTGGGTGAGACCTAGTTGGATGCCCCCAAGTATCGATAGTTTTTGGCTGCTATTGAGTGTTAGGCATGGAATACCTGTTTTTTTATTTTTAGTCTTCATTCTGCTAGCGGTATTTAGAAATGTTAATAAAAAAAGTGATGTCTCAGTTTATTTGGCCATTTCATTTTTTGTATTTTGTGTAGGCGGTATTACAGTTCACTTTTGGAACTCGGCGTATATTCTGTTTTTTGTAATATTAGGGCTAAATATAAATGCAATAGAAGCGGACCATGTTGTTTTGCCAGATAAAAGAAGTAGAGGCACTTATCGTGGTTACTAGACCGAAATACAGTATTGTAGTTGCAGTTAATGATGACGACGCTTTACAGAAAAATCTTTGTTTGTCTGAATGTATTGATGAGTACCCTGTCCAGCAGCAGCGAGACTTTACTTCTGCTGCCCTTGCGTTAAACAATGGAATGTCAGCACAGGATGCTGATTATTTTGTCTTAGTGCATCAAGATGTTTACTTGCCTCATGGTTGGCTGAACGGTTTGAATGAAGTCATTGATAAGTTATCCGCTGAAGATAGCACTTGGGCTGTTATTGGCGTAGTAGGTACGGATATGAAAGGCGGCCTTGTTGGGAAGCTTTGGTCTCAAGGAATTAAGCAAGAAATAGATGCCGGAGTTGGGTTGGCTAAGGTTAGGTCGTTAGATGAGGTTCTTTTAGTTTTTCGAGGTTCGGCCGGGCTGAAATTTGATGAAGGTATGACGGGGTTTCACCTTTATGGCACAGATATAGTTCAGCAAGCAATTAGTTTGGGGCATAGCTGCTACTGCGCACATTTACCTATTATTCATAATGATAAGAAGAAATACACCTTAGATAATAGCTACCATCATGGGTACCGTTACATGCAAAAAAAATGGCATCATCAGTTACCAATATCAACAACAGTTATGCCAATAACCAAAAGCGGTCTAGAGTATTATGTAAGAAACTTAAAGCAACTAAAAAGGAAGCTTTTTGACAAGGCTTTAGGACTAAAGCATATGCTGGTTGATGATCCTAAAAAACTAGCAAGAGAGCTAGGTTATGAAGAGTAAATTTTTTAGAGCTTTTCGAGAACTTTCTATACCTACTCCGCAGCTAATTTGCTCACATATTATTGTGTGGCGTTATAGAGATTTTAAGAAATGCTAAAAAGGCCGTTTAAAATATGAGTGAGATAATAATCCCGGCTCATAATGAAGAGGGCTTAATCCATGGGACTCTGACGTCTCTTGTCGACTCTGATTTTTCTGGGCCTGTCATCGTGGTTTGTAATGGGTGCATAGATAACACATTAATTATAGCTAAGAAATTTGAGCCTAGGGTTACAGTCCTTGAAGTAGAGACTCCCTCGAAAACTAATGCTATAAATTTGGGTGAAGAACATGCTTCGTCTTTTCCGCGTATATATGTGGATGCGGATGTTGAGCTGACAGAAGGCTCTTTAGAAAAGATTATTAAAGCACTTGAAAAAGGGACGCATTTAGCTGTTTCTCCTATCCCCAAAATGAATTTAGAAAACGCTAACTGGTTTGTAAAAGCCTATTATGAAATTTGGCTTTCTTTACCTTATAGTCAACAAGGGTTAATGGGCTCAGGTGTTTACGCTTTATCGGAAGAGGGCAGGCAGCGCTTTGGGAAATTTCCTGATATTATTGCTGATGATGGATATGTACGAGCGTTATTTAAAGAACATGAGCGTTGCAATGTAGAGGGCGCTTATTCGGTTGTTACCGCGCCGGCTAATTTACATTGGCTTATTAAAATTAAAACGCGTAGCCGAATGGGGCAATGGCAGTTAGCTCATTTATACCCCGAGTTGTTATCGAATGAAGAGAAAAACTACTCAAGTGCTATCTTTGATATATTTATCAACCCGAAGTTATGGCCGAAAGTGGCGGTGTATTTATATGTTAATATTGTGTCGCGTATATTGGCTAAAAGAAAGATGAATGACTTGGCTTCTTACTGTTGGGAAAAAGACGTTTCATCCAGGGTTAAAAGTGACAACTAGGCATTAATGATGAAAACAAAAAAAGTCTTATTAGCAGCGTCGCACGGTGGGCATTGGGTGCAAATGAGAAAGATGGCAGTCGCTTTTGATGGAATGGATATACACTATGTATCGACCACACCCAATGTTGATGTTGAAGTCGCACCAGCGCCTGTGACGGTAGTGAGAGATGCGAACTTAACAGATAAAGTAGGGTTGATCTTTATGGCCTTTAAAATGCTTTTAGTGATATTAAAGTTTAGGCCTGATGTTGTTCTTTCGACCGGTGCTGCGCCAGGTTTTTTTGCAGTTTTTTTTGGAAAAATATTAGGTGCTAAAACCATATGGGTTGATAGTATTGCAAATGCCGAAGAATTATCAGTTTCAGGCTTAAAAGTAGCTCGGTATGCTGACTTATGGCTGACGCAGTGGCCGCATTTGGAAACCCCTGAAGGCCCTTTTTTTAAAGGGAGTATTTTGTGATCTTTGTTACTGTTGGTACGCAGCTCCCTTTTGACCGTTTAATTGGACTTGTGGATTCATGGGCAAAAGAACACTCCACTGTTGAATTGGTCATTCAGTCCGGGTCGGAAGGTTTTAAACCACTAAACTGTGAAAGAAAGGAATATGTTACTCCAGTAGAATGGGAAAGGTTGTTTTCCTCAGCTGAGTTGGTCGTATCTCATGCTGGAATGGGGACAATTATAAAATGTATAGATGCGGGTAAGCCGTTGATTGTTATGCCTAGAAAAGCTAGCATGAATGAACATAGAAATGATCACCAGCTTGCTACAGCCGGGCAGTTAAAAGGGATTGAAAACATTGTTGTTGTGGATAATAAAAAGGAACTTTACATGGCATTAGACACTCCACCTAAGCAGATTACTAAAGGTGCTGTTAGTAGTAATGATAACTTGTGCATGTTAATTAATGAGATAAAGTCATTTATCACAGAGGAGCCCAAAAATGCTTGATGCGTTTAGTAAAAAGCAGCTTGTTTTAGGTAGTGCTTTAGCGGTTTTATTTTTGGGGTTAATGTACCAGTCTGGCTTGTTAATGCTTTGGATGATGGATGAGCAATACGGACATGGTTTGTTAGTCTTGTTTACGCTGGCCTTTTTAATATATGAAAGGCGCGAGAGCTTAACAGTTGTTAAGGTGAAGCATGCATGGCTAGGCGTTCCTATATCTCTCCTAGCGCTGGCTTTTTTTGTGGTTGGTGACGTATCTGGGATATCAGTTGTTAGTAAATATGCGGTTTGGTTGTTTGCTATTGCGGTTATTCTTTCAGGTGGGGGCTTATCCCTTTTTAATAAATTGTTAATTCCTGTATTTATTCTTTTTATTCTTATTCCACTCCCCGAGCCTATTGGACCAAGCCTGACTGCGCAGTTACAGCTAATTTCATCTAAGCTGGGTGTTTGGGTAATACGCTCCTTTGGAGGCATTGTTTATCTTGAGGGCAATGTCATAGATATGGGAGGTAAGGTTAAGCTATTAGTTGCCGAGGCATGTGCAGGGTTACGTTACTTGTTTCCATTGATGAGTGTAGGAGCAATTATTGTATATGTGATGCGGGCTCCCTTATGGATGCGTTGGGTCATATTTCTTGCAACAATCCCTATTACAATATTCCTAAATAGCTTTCGAATTGGTATGACAGGCTTGTTAGTTGATAAATGGGGTAATGAGCATACAGAAGGTTTTTTACACTTTTTTGAAGGCTGGATTGTTTTTATATTTGCATTGATGGTTCTTATATTCGTTATTTGGGTTTTAATAAAACTTACACCAAGTACAAAGTCTATGGGCGATGTTTTTTCGGTAAGCGCAATTGCGAAACAGAGCAAAGCGACGGAAGAGAGAGTTGATCCAAATGAGCAAAGCATGCTTATATTTAACTTTGCTATTTTAAGTATTGCGCTTGCATTTTTTAGCTCATATAGCTTGTCCAGTCGTGATGAGCCGGAAATAAAGCGGGTAAGTTTGGAGTCGTTCCCATTAGCAATTGCTGATTGGGTTGGGTATGAGTCCCGTTTAGATGATGAGGTCGTCGCGGTTGCTGGCGCAAGTGATTATTTTCATGCTAATTTTTTGCGCGATAAGAAACAGGTTAACGTTTACCTAACTTATTATGCCGACCAAAAGGGAGGCCAAGTGCCTCACTCACCTGAAGTATGCCTACCGGGTGATGGCTGGAGGGTTGTTAGTAACAAGCCAGTGCCTATAAAAGGACTTGATGGAACATTTGAAGCCAATAGGTTATTAATTAAAAAAGGGAAAAGAACGATTATTGCTTACTATTGGGTAAAACAAGGCTCAAATAATTATCGTGATAAGTTTATAGCAAGGCTGGATTTAGTCCGTATCGCTGTGGAAGATAACCGAACAGACGGTGGCCTAGTAAGGTTTGTGACAGAGTTGTCGGATGGTGAAAGCGAGGACGCGGCGGATGAACGCTTAATGTCGTTAGTTGAGGGAGTTATGAATAATTTAAATAACTACATTCCAAACTAGCTAATTGTGTAATAAACTTTATGGCTATGCTTAACGTCACTGTTAAATACGTTAATTTAATTTAATTCTTAGGGAAAGAAATGAAATCATTCAAAATCATAATGCTAGCGTGTGTTGCTTTATTAGTAGGTTGCGGCTCATCTGAAGATAGCGCGAGCGGCTTTATCGAAAGTGGTAAAGCGCTATTAGCAGAAGGTAAAACTGAAAAAGCACGTTTAGAATTTAAGAATGCTATACAGGTTGACCCTACAGTTGTTGATTCGTATTACCAACTTGCGCTTTTGGATGAAAAAGAAAAAAACTGGAGGCCAATGTTTTTAAACCTTTCTAAGGTCGAAGAGTTAGATGATAAGCACGTTGATGCAGCGATAAAGTTAGGCCAATTTCATTTGTTATCGGGTGAGCTAGGTGAGGCTCTTGAAAGAGCAAACAGAGTTATTAAGCTAGATGATAAAAAAACACTGGCATGGGTGCTTCGTTCAAGTGTTGAATTAAAAAAAGAAAACTATGGCTCAGCAATCATCGACGTAAACAAAGCATTAGAGCTTGAAGCTGACAATTTAGAAGGTCTGTCTTTAAAGGCTATTTTGCTAGAGAAACAAGGAAAAACAGATGAGGCACTGGCCTTACTTTCAAAAGCATTACTAAATAACAATGACACGTTACCTTTAGCGATGATTAAACTTTCTATTTTAGAACAGAAGAAAGATTACTCAGCAATGGAGGCGCTTTACAAAGACTTGCAAAAAAGTCATGCGTCAGAGGGCTGGATATATATTTCATTAGCTAAGCTATACAACGGACAAAATCGTTATGCTGATGCGAAGAAGGTGCTACAGCAACTCGTGATTAGCCAACCTGACGAAGACGAGGCTAAAATATTATTAATTGCCTTGATGAAAGCGAAAGAGCGAGAAGAAGCAATTGTCTTGCTAGACTCATATATAGAAAAGGAACCGAAAAAGGCTAGCTTACGTTTTGTAAAAGTTAGACTACTGTTGGAAGGTAAGCAAAAAGAAGCAGCTGTCCAAGAACTAAAAGAAATAGCAGGCTTGCCGGATGCTACAGAAAGTGTAAGTAAGGCTAAAATGGTACTTGCTAGTTTTGATTTACAGGAAGGGGAAAAGGACGAAGCAAGCCAGAAAATATCTGGAGTGTTAGAAACGTCGCCTGAGAATGAAGCTGCGTTGCTTTTAAAATCACGCATAGATATCGCTAATAATGATATTGATGCGGCGGTAGCTAATTTACGTATTGTGTTACGTAATAACCCAGAGTCTGATCAAGCTCTCGTTTTATTAGCCCAGGCCTATACCCGAAGCGGGTCAGCTGATCTGGCGGAAGATAATTTTCGTCAAGCTTTAGAGGCTAATCCGAGTAATACAGTTGCTGTTTTATCGGTTGCGCAAGGGTTGATGAACAAGAAAGACTTGAACCGTACAGAAACGGTACTTCTGAAAGCATTAGCTGATGACCCTGCGAATGAGGCAGTGTTACAAACGCTTGCACAAGTAAGGTTGCTGAAGAAAGATTGGTCAGGTACGCAAAGTATTATTGATACGTTATTGCAAAAGAATGAGAGTTCACTGGTCGCTAGCTACTTAACGGCACGTTTAGCACAGGCTCAAAATAAATATACCAATGCAATTACGGAATACAAGAGAGTACTAAAAGAACGACCTGAAATGATTCGTGCTTTACAAGGGTTAGCTTATAGCCATATGGAGTTAAAGCAACAAGCTGAACTGGTTACTTACCTAGAAGGTTTTAATGCCAAAAACCCTGATGTATTAGCAGGCTATGCCATTTTATCTAATGTTTATGCAAAAGATAAAATCTGGGCTAAATCTATATCCGTGTTAGAAGAGGGGCTTGCTATAAAGCCTGCTTGGCAAGATGGTTACACTGCGTTAGCGAAAATATATGCCGTCCAAAGAAACGCAGAAAAAGTGTATGAAAGTTATCAACGGGGCTTAACAGCAAACCCAAGTAATAACTTTTTTGCTCTGCAGCTTGCAGCTATAAATGAAAGAAATGGAAAGCTTAACGAGGCTAAAGGCTTCTATGAAGCAGTATTAAGTAGGGATGATAGCATTGATGCAGCCGCTAATAATTTAGCAAGTTTGTTAACAGATCAATTTAGTTCTAAAGATAATTTAAAGAAAGCAGAAGCCTTGGCAGAGCGATTTAAAGAATCTACAGAACCTTATTATATGGATACTTATGCTTGGGTAGGGGTGCAGCTGGGTAAGCTGGAAGAGGCTGAACTTATATTGTTAAAAGTAGTTGCTAAAGCTCCTGATGTAGCCATATTCAATTATCATTTAGGTGCTTTGTACAATAAGCAAAGCAAATCAATTGAAGCTAAAAAGTATTTAGAAAAAGCTAAAAAGTTAGCACTAAAAACAGATGATAAAGTAACAGCAGATAAAGCGGATAAACTACTCCTGTAATCTATTTATAGACTAGGAATACGGGTTGTAAATAAATAGAGTGTTTTTTCCCATACCTTAAAGCCAGCAAAGTAATGCTGGCTTTAAGGTATGGGAGATCTTCTTTTGGTGCATTATGTGTCTTAGTCCTTGTCTGTTAAGAAGTTAGGATAGTAGAGACTTGAAGTATTGAGTTTTCTGAACGATTAGAAATGGTATAGATGGAAGTGTGCTTGCGTAATGCACTCGTTAACGAGTCATGTAGGTAATTATTAATTTAAGGGGAAATTAGTGAAAGGGATTGTATTAGCAGGTGGTAGTGGGACACGTTTATACCCTATTACACGAGGGGTTTCTAAGCAATTAGTGCCGCTTTACGACAAGCCAATGATTTATTACCCAATATCCGTTTTGATGTTGGCAGGTATTACTGAAATTCTTGTTATTACTACACCAGAAGACCAAGCGAGTTTTCAACGCCTTTTAGGTGATGGGGCTGAGTTAGGTGTTCACTTTGAATATGTTGTACAGCCATCGCCAGATGGTCTAGCGCAAGCCTTCATTTTGGGTGAGGAGTTTATCGGTGACGATGATGTTTGCTTAGTGTTGGGCGATAATATTTATCACGGGCACGATTTAACGCAAATGTTAGCTAACGCAGTAGAAAACGTGAGCAAGCAGAATAGTGCGACTGTTTTTGGCTACCGTGTTGCAGACCCTGAGCGTTATGGGGTAGCCGAGTTTGATGCCGAAGGTAATGTGATCAGCCTTGCGGAAAAGCCAGAAAAGCCTAAAAGTAACTATGCAGTAACAGGCTTATATTTTTACCCTAATGATGTTATTCAAAAATCTAAAAACGTCGTGCCATCACACAGAGGTGAGTTGGAAATCACATCTGTTAACCAACTATATTTAGGTGAAGAACGCCTAAAGGTCGAGCTAATGGGGCGCGGTTATGCGTGGTTAGATACCGGTACACATGAAAGTTTATTGGAAGCAGCGCAGTTCATTGAAATTATTGAAAAACGTCAAGGCCTAAAGGTGGCTTGCTTAGAAGAAATTGCTTTTGAACAAGGCTATATCTCTAAAGAACAATTAATTGCATTGGCTCAGCCTCTGCTAAAGAATCAATATGGTCAATATTTGCTTAGATGCGCTGAAGAAGCAGATATTTAATGCAGTTTACCAAGCAAGAAATACCAGACGTTATCGTTGTTGAGCCACAAGTTCATGGCGACTCGCGCGGCTACTTTGTAGAAACATTTCGGCAAGATTTATTTGAAGCAGCTGTTGGCCACAATGTTAACTTTGTGCAAGACAATGAATCAAAGTCATCCAAAGGCGTCTTGCGAGGTTTGCACTTTCAGCTAGCCCCGCATGCGCAAAGCAAACTTGTGCGAGTTATTTCTGGCAGTGTCTTAGATGTTGCTGTAGATATTCGCCAAGGAAGTGAAACCTTTGGCCAGCACGTAGCCGTTGAATTAACCGCTGAAAATAAAAAACAAATGTTTGTACCGCGCGGTTTTGCGCATGGCTTTATTGTACTCAGTGAATCGGCTACTTTTGCCTATAAGGTTGATAATTACTATTCGCCTGAATGCGATAGAGGACTGGCCTTTGACGACCCCGGTCTAAATATTAATTGGCAGCTACCAACTGATCAATTACAGCTCTCCGCTAAAGATACTAAGCAGCCTTCTTGGGGCCAGCTAGGCACCTGTTTTGATGCGAGCATCAATTATTATGAGTAACATCCTCGTTACAGGGGCAAACGGTCAGCTTGGAAAATCACTTCAAGCTGAGGCGAAAACACATTCGCAATTCGATATTGTATTCGCTGATCGTAAAGTGCTGGATTTAAGCAAAACCGAAAGTATTGATGTTTATTTCGAACAAAATAAGTTTGATGTCATTATTAATTGCGCAGCACATACAGCTGTCGATAAAGCCGAGTCTGAACCTGAGCTAGCAGATGTAATAAACCATTTAGCAGTAAAGCAATTAGCAAAAAAAGCTCAACAACAACATGCAAAGTTAATACATATTTCAACAGATTATGTTTTTAACGGGCAACAGCATAGACCGTACATAGAGCAGGACGAAGTAGACTCGCAAGGTGTGTACGGCGTAACTAAACTAGCAGGCGAGCAAGCTGTTTTGCAGAGCATGGCTGAAGATGCATTAATCATTAGAACGAGCTGGGTGTATTCAGAGTTTGGTAATAATTTTGTAAAAACAATGCTCAGACTGGGAACGGATAGAGACTCGCTAGGCATTATTTATGACCAAGTAGGTACACCGACGTATGCGGGTGATTTAGCGAAAGCAATTATGCATATTGTGGGGCATGAGTCGTTCACTAAGGCCGCTTTCGCTTCGGAGATATACCACTACAGCAACGAAGGAGTGTGCAGTTGGTATGATTTTGCGAAAGCAATATTTGAACACGAGAGCATCGAGTGTGATGTTTCAGCCATTGAAACAAAAGATTACCCAACGCCTGCCAAACGGCCGCATTACAGTGTGCTGAATAAAAGTAAAATCAAACAAATATTTCAAACAGCAGTGCCCTATTGGAAAGATTCATTGGTGGCTTGTTTGCAAAAATTAAAGGAAAGAAAGTAATGAAAACAATACTGGTTTCAGGTGGGGCAGGTTTTATTGGCTCAGCCGTTATTCGCCATCTAATTAATGACACCGACGACCAAGTTGTTAACCTTGATAAGCTAACCTATGCCGGTAATTTAGAATCGCTTAATTCTGTTAGTGAGAGTGACCGTTATCATTTCGAACAGGTCGATATTTGTGATGCAACTGAAGTTAAGCGCGTTATTGAGCAATATCAGCCCGATATAATCATGCATCTGGCGGCAGAGTCTCATGTAGACCGTTCAATAGATGGCCCTGCAGAGTTTGTCCATACCAATATAATTGGCACTTACACCTTGTTAGAACAAGGCCGTCATTATTGGGATAAGCTGGACGGCGATAAAAAGGCTGGTTTTCGTTTTCACCATATATCAACAGATGAAGTCTATGGCGATTTAGAAGGCACAGACGACCTGTTTACAGAAACGACATCATATGCGCCGAGTTCGCCTTATTCAGCCAGTAAAGCTAGCTCAGACCATCTTGTTCGTGCATGGTACAGAACCTTCGGCTTTCCAACGCTCATAACAAACTGTTCAAATAACTACGGTCCTTATCACTTCCCTGAGAAACTAATACCCCTCGTGATATTGAATGCTTTAGCGGGCAAAGCGTTGCCTGTATACGGCAAAGGTACACAAATAAGGGATTGGTTATATGTGGAAGATCATGCAAGAGCATTGGTCTTAGTGGCTACAACAGGTGTGGTTAACGAAACCTATAATATTGGCGGCCATAACGAGATGCAGAATATAGACGTGGTGCGCACTATTTGCGAACTGCTGGAAGAGCTAGCGCCAAATAAACCTGCAGAGGTCGAAAGTTATGAGGGTTTGATTACTTACGTTGCTGACAGAGCCGGGCATGATGTGCGCTACGCCATTGATGCTGGGAAAATACAACGAGAACTAGGCTGGACGCCGCAAGAAAGCTTTGAGAGCGGGATTCGCAAAACAGTGGAATGGTATTTAGCAAACTTGGATTGGTGCTCAAACGTACAAGACGGCAGCTATCAGCGGGAGCGTTTGGGAATCGTCTAGCTTCTGTTTTACCCATAGCAGTAAAATCCTCCTAAAAATAAGCACTTATACAAAATATTCACTTTATGGAGGGTGAATATAACGTATAATGCGGCCTTTTTTAAAGTCAGACACCCGGCATGTAATGGGGTGACTATTACTAAGAAGGTCAGAAATGAAAATAGGTGTACCTAAGGAAATACAA
>Ga0209081_1001454_pt1 | contig 14122 bp, 14 predicted proteins | sample GOMGulsemesocosm_4_FD_184636 | JGI IMG/M metagenome (GOLD analysis project Ga0209081, IMG submission 184636) | Methane-oxidizing microbial communities from mesocosms in the Gulf of Mexico - GOM15B Gulf of Mexico (SPAdes) (version 2) | ecosystem: Environmental > Aquatic > Marine > Cold seeps... | reverse complement strand
GAACCTGTAAGCATCTTTTGGATTTGCAGTTTAATCATGTTTTGCTCTTTGTTGATAGTTGAAATAGTACACACAAAATAAAACTGAAAATGAAATAGCCAACATAATAAATGAATAAATATGTGCAGACTCATAATCTAAGAGTTCCACAAATTCATAGATGGCGATTGAGGCTACTTTGGTCTCACCAGGAATAGACCCACCCACCATAAGCACCACTCCAAACTCACCAATGGTATGAGCGAATGTAGTAACAACAGCAGTGACCACTGCTGGTTTGATGTTTGGAAGGATGACGTACCAGATGGTCTGAAAATTGTTTTTACCACAGATATACGAAGCTTCAATCAAAGATTTGGGCATATTTTGAATGGCTGCTTGTAAAGGCTGTACCATGAAAGGTAAGGAGTAAAAACAAGAGGCGATGACTAGAGAAGTAAAGTTGAAGACCAGTTTTATTCCAAAAGTCTCTTCGAAAAATATCCCTATGGGAGAGTTCACTGATAACGCAAACAATATGTAAAACCCAATGACTGTGGGAGGAAGCACAATAGGAAGTGCGGTGAGTGCTTCTAAAACTGGTTTTATTTTTGATTTGCTTTGTGAGAGGTACCAAGCAAAAGGCACACACAACACAAACAATATGCTGGTGGTATAAAAAGCCAGTTTAAAAGAGACTAAAAAAGGCTCCCAGTCTAAATCATACATCTAAAACTTCTTTGATAAACAACTCTGAAGATTTTACCAGCGTTACGACCTGGTCACCTTTTTTTAATTCCATAGCCAACATGGTTTTTTTAGTGATTAGACTCTCTATTTTGGTCTCACCTGAACACATGATGACATTACAAAGAAATTCACCCTCTATTAGATCAACGATTTTTGTTTGAAGTTTATTTGAGTAAGATATTTCAATATTAATATCTTTTGCGATGGTGATATGAGAAGGTTTAGCACCCAAGATGACTTGTGTACCAACTTTGATATTTGATGGAAGTTCAAGTGCCATCATTGAAAGGCAAGTTCCATTAAAGTCAAATTCAACGATATTTAACTCTTGATTACCTTGTATGTTGGTGACAACTGCTTTAATACTATTCAACACTATATCCATATTGTTCTAAGATTTTTTTAGCTTCTTTGCTTACAATAAAATTGTAAAAATTAAGTGTACTCTTTTTTTCATTTAAGAGTGCAATTCCTTGTTGTATTGGCGAGTATAAGCTTTTATCTACTTCACTATAGTGTTTGTTTTGTTTGTATTTTTTCATTTTTGCTGCAAATATTGATGACTTTGCAATAAATCCAATGTCTGCAGCTACAAAGGTATATTGTAGTGTTTGAGATATATTTTCAGCATAAACAAATTTCTTTTTATTATGTTTTAGAAGTTTTGCATTGGTGATGGCTTCTAAAGCAGCTTTTCCATAAGGTGCCGTTTTAGGATTGGCTAAAGCTATTGTTTGGACACTATTAATCACAGAGATATCAGTTAAGTCCTTAACTTTTAGACTAAACAAGGCCAACTTTCCTTTTGCATAAACAATTGGTTTTCTAAGGGCGAGTTTGTCTTTATATAAAGTATTTGGATATTTCATATTTGCACTTAAAAATAAATCATAAGGGGCGCCATTTCTGATCAAGGCAGTAAGCTTCCCACTACTTCCTAGAATGATCTTTACTTTTGTTTTATGGGTTTTGTTAAATTCAGCAATGAGCGGTTTGATGGCATAGGCCACATTAGAGGCCACAGCTATGTTAATACTATCTGCAAATAACCATCCTGACATAAACAAAACCAAAACAAATTTTTTCACCAAAGACTCCTAATAATCAAGTGTCATTTTGGAATGAATTTTATAAACAGCTTTGTTGTAAGTAAACTCCAAATAATTGGCATGCAACCACAATCTTCTAGCTCCTGTAAATTTAACTCTATCTTCTTTTGATAATGTTTTACATAAGTAACTATCTGCTATTTCTTCATCCACACCATATATTGGATCACCCACAATTCTGTGTCCGACTGAACATAAATGCACACGTATTTGATGTTGACGTCCAGTTAGTGGTATAGCTTCCACCAAAGTTTGATTTTTATCTTCATAATATTTGATTGGATGAATGGTGGTTTTTGATTTTTTACCATCACTAGCAGTCATCATTTTTACACCGATATTTCCCTTTTCTTTTTTGATTCCATCGGTGATGATTATTGACTCTTTTACCTCTCCTTCAACGAGAGCTAAATACGACTTTTTGTATAGTTTATCTTCGAACATTTTTTTCAAAATTAGTTCGCTGTCTTTATTCTTAGCTATTAAAACTAATCCTGAAGTTTCAGCATCTATTCTATGAGCTAAATTGGCATTGTCACCAAAATGGTACCGTACTTCATCGAGTAAGGAATAGGCTGTTTTTTTTGATATGGGATGAACCATGAGGTTAGAAGGCTTATCAAAAAGTGCAAAATCTTCAAACTCCAATAAAGCTTTCATTCCTCGTGTATGCCCCTCAAACTGGGCAACATAGATAAACTCTTCTTCAATAATATCTGATATTTCATAGGCTCTATTTGATGAATCGAATATTCTTCCGCGACTTAGGTAGCGTTGTAATAACTTACGGTTTAGACTTAAATCTTGTATGAGAGCCAACTGTATGGTTTTTCCAACAGTGACTTTGTATTTTTTTAAAACGAAGGGCAATATTAGTTCCTAACTTAGCTTAAAATATACTAAAAAAAGCTAAAAACTTGTATAACTTTTAACTTTGTAAAATGTAATACAAAAATCGAAAAATATTTCGAAAATTAAACAAATTCTTTGTCTTTTTTTGGTAGCATAGCATACTAAAAAAAACAGAAAAATTTGATAAAATGTAAAAGGGATTTTAATGGTAGAAAGATACGCCAGAGAAGAAATGACAAAAAACTGGACTCAACATGCAAGATATGCAGCATGGCTTGAAGTTGAAAAAGCAGCTGTAAAAGCATGGGCTAAACTTGGAAAGATTCCTCAAGAAGATGCAGATAAAATTGTTAAAAATGCAACATTCTCTGTTGAGAGAATAGAAGAAATAGAAGCAGTTACAAAACATGACTTAATTGCTTTTAATACAAGTGTTAGTGAGAGTCTTGGTGAAGAATCAAGATGGTTTCACTATGGTATGACTTCTTCTGATGCTGTTGATACGGGTGTTGCTCTTCAAATGAGAGATTCTCTTAATATTATTATTTCTGATGTAAAAATGCTAATGGCATCCATTGAAAAAAGAGCCCAAGAACATAAGATGACTCTTATGGTAGGACGGTCTCATGGTATTCATGGTGAGCCTATTACATTTGGTCTGACACTTGCTGTTTGGTATGATGAGATGGCTAGACACCTATTGAACTTAGAACAAACTATGGATGTAATTGCTGTTGGTCAAATCTCTGGTGCTATGGGTAACTTTGCTCACGCTCCTCTAGAACTTGAAGAACTGGCAATGGCTGAATTAGGTTTAACACCAGAACCTTGTTCAAACCAAGTTGTTCACAGAGATAGATATGCAAGACTTGCAACTGCAATGGCCTCAATGGCTTCTTCAATTGAAAAGTTTGCAGTACAAGTTAGACACCTACAAAGAACAGAAGTTTATGAAGCTGAGGAATATTTTGCAAAAGGTCAAAAAGGATCTTCTGCAATGCCACACAAAAGAAATCCAATTTTAACTGAAAATATCACTGGACTTGCACGTATGATTAGATCATATGCAACACCAGCTATGGAAAACGTTGCGTTATGGCACGAAAGAGATATTTCTCACAGTTCAACTGAGCGATTTTGGCTTCCAGATGCATTTATCACAACTAACTTTATGTTACACAGAATGAACAATGTTATTGCAAACTTAACAGTTATGCCTGAAAACATGATGAAAAACTTAAACTTAACAGGTGGATTGGTATTTTCTCAAAGAGTATTACTTGAACTTCCACTAAAAGGTGTAAGTAGAGAAGATGCCTACAGAATCGTCCAAAGAAATGCTATGAAAGTATGGGAAGAAATTCAACAAGGTAAACCAACAACCAGTGAAAATGGTGAATCGTTGTATCTTGGACATTTATTAGCAGATGAAGAATTGGGAAATTCATTATCAGAAGAGCAAATTAGAGAGTGTTTTAACTACGATTATTATACTAAAAACGTTGATGCAATTTTCAAAAGAGTATTTAAATAAGTATAAGCATATTTAAAAACAATTTATTAAAAAAAATCAAAGAAGGTAGATATTTATGGCAATAATGATTCAAAAAAGAAACGGAAGAAAAGAGATTTTAGATATTACTAAAATCCAAAAAAATACAATAGCTGCAACTAAAGGTCTTGCAGGTGTTAGTCAAAGTGATTTAGAACTTGATGCACAAATCAAGTTTATCGATGGTATGAGTTCTGCTGATATCCAAGACGCTTTGATTAAAACTGCTGTTGAAAAAATTGATATCGATGTTCCAAACTGGACATTTGTAGCTTCTCGATTATTTGTTTTTGATTTATATCATCGAGTTGGGAAAGTAACTCATGGTGTAAAAGGGAAACCTTATTGCCAATTAAAAGACTATATCGGGTATGGAGTTGACGCAGGAAGAATTATTCCTGGGCTTGGAGACAAGTTTGACTTAGACGATTTAGACCAACATATCAAACCTGAACGTGATTTTTTATTTAATTACTTAGGAATAAAAACTCTATACGATAGATATCTGATTAAAAACAAAGATAATAATCCAATTGAGCTTCCTCAACACATGTTCATGGGTATTGCAATGTTCTTAGCTCAAGATGAAGATAACAAACAAGAAAGTGCAAAAGCATTCTACGATGTAATTTCTAAGTTTGAAGTAATGTTAGCAACGCCAACCTTGTCAAATGCAAGAACAAATAGACACCAATTAAGTTCGTGTTATATAGGGTCAAGTCCTGATAACATCGAAGGTATTTTTGATGGATATAAAGAAATGGCACTACTATCTAAGTATGGTGGCGGTATTGGTTGGGATTGGAACTCTATTCGTAGTCTTGGTGGAGTTATTGATGATCATAAAAGTGCAGCAGGTGGTACGGTACCATTTCTAAAAATTACCAATGATATTGCTTTAGCAGTTGATCAACTAGGTACAAGAAAAGGTGCAATTGCTGTATACCTTGAACCTTGGCACATGGATATTGTTGACTTTATCGATTTGAAGAAAAACTCAGGAGAAGAAAGAAGAAGAGCGCACGATTTATTCCCTGCACTTTGGATTTCTGATTTGTTTATGAAGAGAGTTTTAGCTGATGAAACATGGACTTTATTTGATCCATATGAAGTAAGAGATTTAGCTGAATTAAACGGTGATGCATTTGAAAAAAGATACGTAGAGTATGAAAATGATGATTCAAAAACCAAAGATCAAATGAAAGCAAAAGATTTATGGAAAAAAGTATTAACTTCTTACTTTGAATCTGGAAGCCCATTTTTAGGTTTTAAAGATACAGCAAACAGAGCCAATCCAAATGCTCACAGAGGAATTATTAGAAGTAGTAACCTTTGTACTGAGATTTTTCAAAACACAAATCCAAATCATTATTTAATTAAATTTGAATTTGTAGATGGTTCAATTGAAACATATGAAGAAGATGAAGTACTTACACTAGACAGCGGAATAAAGAAAAAAGCCAATAAAGTAACTGCACTTGATAGTCTAAATGGAAAAAGAATTTTCATCGTAGAAAAAGAAAAAATCGATGGTGAAACGGCTGTTTGTAACTTGGCTTCAGTAAACTTAAGCAAGATTCATACAAACGATGACATTGAAAGAGTTGTTCCAATTGCCATGCGAATGTTGGACAATGTTATTGACTTAAACTTCTATCCACTACGAAAAGTAAAAGCTACAAACCTACAAACAAGAGCAGTAGGTCTAGGTGTAATGGGTGAAGCTCAAATGTTAGCTGAAGCTGGTATTGTTTGGGGAAGTAGCGATCACTTTAGAAAAACTGATATGGTAATGGAAGCGATTTCTTTCAATGCAATTAAAGCGTCTTCAGCTTTAGCAGTAGAGAAAGGTTCGTATCCAACATACGAAGGTTCAAACTGGTCACAAGGTATTATGCCTCATGACAACGCACCACAAGCTGCAAACGCTTTAGTAGAGCGAGATTTATTTGACACTGGATATGACTGGGATAGCTTAAGAGCTGAAGTGAAAAAACAAGGTATGAGAAATGGTTATTTAATGGCCATTGCTCCTACTTCATCTATTTCTATCTTAGTAGGTACTACTCAAGCGATTGAGCCAGTTTACAAGAGAAAATGGTATGAAGAAAACTTATCTGGACTTATTCCAGTAGTTGTTCCAAAACTTAGCCCTGATACTTGGCAATACTATACACCTGCATATGAAGTAGATCAATTAGACCTAATCAGAGCAGCAGCTGTTAGACAAAAATGGATTGATCAAGGACAAAGTACCAACGTATTTATGAGTCTAGATAAAGCCAGTGGAAAACACTTACACGAAATCTATTCACTAGCATGGCAACTGGGCTTAAAGTCAACTTATTACCTAAGAAGTCAGTCACCTGAAGCTGTAAACGACGTAGAAGATAGAAGCCTTGAATGTGCGGGTTGTCAATAAAAATTAATATAAAAAAGAGAAAACATGATTGTAGAGGCTGAAATGGACGGAAGATTTGAAAAAAAAGTAATTTATAACCCAAATAGTACAGAAACACTAAATGAGAGAAAAATATTTGGTGGAAACCCAGATGGTATGTTAAACTTTACTAAAGTTAAATACCAATGGGCATTGAACTTATGGGATACTATGGAAGCAAATACTTGGTTCCCTAAAGAAGTACAGATGACTACTGATGCTAAAGATTATAAGTTTTTAGCACCAGCTGAGAAAAGAATGTACAACCTAGTACTAAGTCAATTGATTTTTATGGATTCTTTACAAACAAATAACATCATGGATAACATGAATCCATATGTAACAGCACCTGAAGTAAATGCTCTTTTATCAAGACAATCATATGAAGAAGCAAACCACTCTAAATCATATGCAGTTATGGTTGAATCAGTGTCTGATAATACTGATGAGATTTATAACATGTGGAAGACTGATGCGCAACTACAAAAGAAAAATCTTTTTATTGCTAATATCTTTGGAAATTTATCAGATGATTTAACAGATGAAAATATGTTACTTTCTATGTTTGGAAACCAAGTACTTGAAGGTATGTATTTCTATGCTGGTTTTGCAGCAATGTATGCTCTAGGAAAATCAGGAAAAATGTTAGGCTCTTCTCAAATGATTCGATTTATTCAAAGAGATGAAGTAACACACTTACTATTATTCCAAAACATGATCAACTCTACAAGAAAAGAAAGACCAGAACTATTCACAGCCGAACTTGAAGAAAAAGTTAGACAGATGATTCGTGACGCAGTTGAAATCGAATCAGAATGGGGAGCTTATATTACGCAAGGTCAAATTCTAGGATTTACAGATGGTATCATCAAACAGTACATTCAATACCTAGGAGACCAACGACTTAAAGCAGTTGGATATGCACCTGAATATGGTGTGTCTCACCCAATTCCATGGGTAGATGGGTATTCAAGCTTTAATGATCAGAGAACGAACTTCTTTGAAGGGAATGTTGTCAATTACTCTAAAGGTTCAATAGACTTCGACGACTTCTAAAAAAAGTAGATTTACTAATATCTCTTTTTGGCAATCTCTACGTTGGCACTTCAAATTTATTGAGTCACTTACTATTAGTAAGCTCCTCAATAAATTTAAATCACCGCCTTGACCTTAACAAAAATAAATATCATAAAATCTCCTTTTTCTTTAATGCCTGCATTACAAGTTCTTTTCTATATTTCAAATCTCTTTTACTATAAATATCCATATTTAAAGAAAAAAACCAAACATTATTATCAGTTTCTACATACCCAACATACCAGCCAATATTTTTAGTCCAGCCTGTTTTAGCTCTTAAGGTATAAGATGAAGTCTGATTAACTATCATGATATTTTTTAAGATATTTATATCTTCTTTTTTGTAAGGTAAATTAACAGCATGAATTTTTTGCAAAAAGTCTATTTGTTGCATAGCAGATATCCTAATATGTCCATCTAACCAAAAAGTAGTAATATTTGTACCTGTTTTTTTGTTCCCATAATTTATATTATTTAAGTGTTCTAAATAATTCTTATCCCCCACTATCTTTGCTAGTGATTGATAGCACCAAACACATGAGACTTTAAAAGCACTTTTTAAAGTATGATTCTGATTCCAAGGTTTATAACCTCTTACAATTCCATCCCATTTGATTATTTCATGTTGATTTTTAATCGCTTTTTCATCAAGAGCAATAAGTGTATTTATTATCTTGAAAGTAGAGGCAGGTAAATATTTTTTAGTAGACCTTACCTTATTATAAATATATACTTCGTCTTTATTTAATGAGGAAAGGATTAGTGTTCCATTGATTTTATATTTATCAAAAATATTTTGTAAGTCTGAATCATTAGCAAATGCAAATAGAAAGGTAAAACTTATTGATAATAAAATTTTAATGCCCATTATGTAACTTCCTATATTTTTAATATAGTATATTAACATTAATTAAACAATGGTTCTAGAATTTGCAACCAAAATGAAATAAATCTCATATAAACTTCTTTATATCAAATAAGGAGGAATACATGGACAAGATTACATTTATGAAGTACTATCTATCAACCCTAAGTATTTACACTGCAAGTACCTACCTAGTTTTAGTATAACTGTATACTAGAAACTAAAAAAGGCCGTGATATCACGACCTTTCACTATTAATTATCTCCACTAATATAAAACAATCAAAAACTTTTCAATTGTTATTTAGGCTTGTACTGCTGGATTCATTGAGTATGTACCCATATGTGATGCACTTGCAAGAACATGACCTTTCATTGCTTCCAATGACTCTTGACCTGTGAATTCACCTTGAACATCTAATGTTTCAACATCCAGTGCAAAGACGCTATAGTGATAGTGATGAACAATACTGTCATTCCAAGGAGGACAAGGTCCATCATAATTTCCATAAACGCCTTCCATATCAGCATCACCTGTAAACCATCCTGTATAATCGTTCTTTCCAGCCAATCCATGTGCAGTTTGCCCTACAGATTTACCTCTAGGAGTGATTCCTTGTGAAGCTATACCTTCATCTAAACCTGATACATCAGCAGGTATATTTACAAGTACCCAATGATAAAAGTCTACACGAGGTAGATCTGCTGGTACTGTTTTACCTTCTTGATTGACGTCTTCTCCTGATGAAGGAACATCAGGATCGTGGCAAATGATAGCAAAAGATTTCGTACCTTCTGGGGAATTAGACCAATCAATTGAAGGGTTTATATTTTCACTTGGAGCAAATGGACTATCTGTTCCTGGCTTACCAAATGCAAACTTATCTGGAATAACTGCACCATTTTCCCAAGAGTTTATGTTGATGCTAAATTGTGTTTTCATTATTATTTTCCTCTATTTTGTTTTATTTTTTATTTAGTTCTTATAAATATTATCTTGAATAATATGATACCACAGAAGCTTTTTCAATGGTATGAATATTTAACATATACCCAACCAATGCTGGACTGGTATTTTCTTTTAATTCTAACTTATCTACATTTAAAGCATGAACTGTAAATACGTATTGATGTGTTTTATCACCTTTTGGAGGACAAGCGCCACCAAAACCAGTTTGACCAAAGTCAGTGATACTTTGTACTGCATTTTCTGGAAGTAAGTTTGCTTTTGGATTACCTGCATTTTGAACTAACCCTGAAGTTTTTCCATCTACATTAAAAACTACCCAATGCCACCATCCACTTCCTGTTGGTGCATCTTTGTCATAAACAGTAACTGCAAAACTTTTTGTACCTTCTGGCGCATTTTTCCATGATAGTTCAGGTGAGATATTTTCACCCACACAACCAAATCCGTTAAACACTTGTTTTGTTGAAAGCTGACCTTTCAAATCTTTACTACTTAGAGTAAACTCGGATGCACTTAATACATTTACACTTAATAATATCGTTAAACACGTTGCTAGAAACTTTTTCATTTGTTATCCTTTGTTTTTGTAAAGAGAGTATACAAAGAATAAAAAATCCAAAGTACAAGAAAAGTTCTAAGTTATGTCGTTTTTGTCAAATCTCGATATTGCTTGGGAGTTTTGTCGTATTTTTTCTTAAATTGGGAGATAAACCACGATGAAGTTGCATAGTTACAAGTATTTGCTATTTGAGAAATACTTTGTGTAGTATTTTTTAATAATAGTGCTGCTTTAGATAGTCTTTTATCATTTAACCACTCTTTTGGATATAAACCATACTCATTTAACATTTGTTTTCGTAAATTTGCTGTATTTAGTTTTGTAAGTGAACACAAATCTTCAATGGAGTCAATTTCATCTAGGTGAGATTCTAGGGTAAATTTTAAAGTATCGTTTTTAGAGTTTAGAATATGTTGAAAGTAAGATAATAGTTCCTCTTTGTTTTTATTATATAAGTGCAGTAAGATCTCTTCCGTTTTTAGTTTCATGATTTTGTTTTTATTTTCAAAGTCATTTTGTACATATAGCTCAAAAGAAGAGCTGATATTTTGAACAAAAGAATCATTTTTTAGAAGAATCTCTGATTTGGCTTTTATATTATTCATGGATAAATCATATTTATGTATAAAGTCTACTACAAATTGATTGTCAAAATAAATCAAAGTAGATTTAAAAGCATGGGTTTCTCCAATAATCTCACTCATAAAGTATTGTCCTTGAGATAAACAAACGATACTATTTCTTTCTACCTGAATATCTTTGGTAGACATGTGAATAATCTTTTGCCCTTCAATCATTACTATCATTACATTTAAAGTATTTCGTAGAGCAAAACGTCTTTGTGTTTTCTTGGAGGCATAAGAAATATAAAACATATCTTCTGAGGCAATGAGATTGGGTGCATTACTTTGAACTAAGTAGTTGGGAACAATTGCTGTCATACTAAGCCTAGAACTTTAATCGCACAGAATATTGGCGACCACCATATTTGTGTACTAAGTCATGTGCTCGAATGATAACACTGTTAATATTTGCTGGAATTTTTACACCAGAAACACTTCTTGTAAAAGGTTGCTCATTAACATGAGGATGATGAAGTATACGTTTAGACAAAACTTGTTTGGTGGGTGTTAAAACTTCAAAAGCATTGGCATAGTGTTTCCATCCAGTATCTGAATGTTTGATGGTAACATCAAATGTACAAATACGATTGGGAGTACACGTACTTTTTACATGAACTACATCTGCTTCATTAGCGAAACTTGATATCTGAAAAATTAAAACTGTGATAAAAGAGATTAAAATATTGTTTTTCATTGTATTACCTTTTAAAAATATATTATAGTTAAAAAAAGTTATGAAAGTCATATTACTATATTTCTAGATTTATAGTATTATACAAGAAAACTCTGATATACTTTTCCAATAAACTTTTAGGAGTATCATATGATTAAGACTACAAGAACTATCAAAACACCCAAGATAGAAGAAGTCATCACCTTATTAGAGCAAAATGATTTACCAACGAAAGACTTAAAAGGATTAGATTTAAAAACCTTTTTTGGTTTGTATATGGATGGTGAGTTAGAAGGAATAGTTGGACTAGAGGTATATGAAGAGGTGGCACTATTACGCTCACTAGCAGTTAGCTCTAACAAGTCAAGAGGTATCGGCCATGTTTTGTTAGAACATATTGACTTATTTTCAAAAACAAACAATATAAGTACTTTGTATTTGTTAACAACAACAGCCCATAAGTACTTCTTAAAAAAAGGATTTGTAGTAGAAGATAAAAAAGATGCTCCAAAAGTAATTTTACAGACAAAAGAGTTTGCCTCTATTTGTCCAGCTTCTTCAATATTTATGAAAAAAGAAATAATTTAACCTTATAATACTGATATTCATTATCATTTAATGTTTAATTTGTTATTATTTCGCAAATTATAAAAGGTGTGTCATGAATATCAACAAAAAAGTATTATTGTTTTTTGTCTCAATTGGCTTGATTATCGTCATTTTTTTAACATTCTTGATACAAAATAGAGTAAATGATTCTCTGGTTTTAGAAGAAAACTTTACACAAAAAAGTATTAAAAAACTATACCATGTGTTTTATAGTAATAGTAAATACCTCAAAAATATAGGATACGAGTACTCAAAAAACAATGAATTGAATTTATATTTAGAACAAAAAGATGCTTCTTCTTTGGAAGAATACTTTGAAGATAACTATATGAAAGAATTGGGATTAAGTCATTTTGCAATTTTTGATAAGAACAAAAACTATGTATATGGGGATAGTTACGATATGAGTTCCGATGAGTTATTTGATACACCTTCTGAACTTATCTCTTTTATGAAAGAAAAAACACTCGAAAAATACATCAAAAGTACAAATAACATCAAATACATGACCTTAGATTATGAAAAGGTGATTTTTCATATTCGTAAACTGCTGGACAAAAAAGGTGAAACTTTGGGTTATATGTATTTTGCAAGAACAATTGATTCAGACTTTTTATCAGATATGTCTTCCCTTTTGCAAAACTATATTAGTTTGATACCCTCACATTTTGAAAATGATCCAAAAGTGATTAATTTTAACAATGTAATTGATATAGAGTATGAATTGTATAGAGCCAATAAAGAAGTGCTATTCTCTTATGTAAACTTGTATGATGAAAATACTAATAAAGACTTTTATATCAGAATGAAAAGTAGCAGAGACTTGTACCAAGAGATTATTTCAAGTATTAGCACAATATTATTTGGAGTGAGTCTTTGTTTTGTAATATTGATTGTTTTATTTTATATTTTTATGAGTGGTATTTTTACCAAACGGATTATTAATATCACCAACAGTGTTAAAGATGTGGTTAACAATCAAAACTTAGAAATAAAAATACAAACCTCTTATGATGATGAGATTACCTATCTAGCCAATAAATTAAATGAAATGTTTATCACTATTGATGCAAAACAACATGAAGAGATAAAAAAAGAAAGGGACTTTTTGCAATCTATTTTAGATACTCAAGATAATATAGTGGTAATTGCAAAAGGCAATAAAATCCACAGTGTGAATAAAAAGTTTACAGATGTATTTTCTTCTCAAGAAAACTTCTTAACCAATATTGCTTTATTGGATGCTGAGTCACATAGAGACTTTGTTAATATTGCTGAAGATTATTCTAAGAAAGAAAAAACAGCTAAATTTAAGATGGTTGACTCTGATAAATATTTTACCTTTAATGTCTCCAAAATAGATTTAAAACGTCATTTGATTAGCATCAATGATGTATCAACTTTTAATGAAAAGATTTTAAACCTAGAAAATAGAGTTTTAATAGACCCATTAACTGGGGTTTACAATAAAGAAACCATGACTGATATCGTCAGTGAAACTTTAAAAACTCAAGAGTTCCACCTTTGTATCGTAGATATAGATTTCTTCAAAAAAGTAAATGATAACTATGGTCATTTGATTGGAGATTATATCTTAAGAGATATGACTCAATTAGTGATTTCAATTATTCCAAAAGAAGATTTATTTGGACGAATTGGGGGAGAAGAGTTTATGTTTATCATTAAAGAAACTAAAAGAGAAAATATCTTATCTATTACCAATAGAGTAAGAATAGCAGTTGAACAATATGAATTTGTTTATGATGATGTGAAACTTAGTATAACCCTTAGTATGGGTTGTACGAAAAATGAATTGGATGATGATTATAAGAGTATTTATAAACGGGCAGATATAGGGCTTTATCGTGCTAAGCATGCGGGTAGAAATCAAATTGTTTATATCTAAAAGGTAGAGATTAATTTCTTTACAGACTCTACATAAAAGTAAAGTATAGTATTATCTTACAAAATTAAAGGAAAAGATATGGCAAATAATACACAAGATTTAATAATAGGAACACTGGCAGTTGATGCCTTTACTCTAGGAGCACATTGGATTTACTCT
>Ga0209081_1001450_pt1 | contig 14163 bp, 11 predicted proteins | sample GOMGulsemesocosm_4_FD_184636 | JGI IMG/M metagenome (GOLD analysis project Ga0209081, IMG submission 184636) | Methane-oxidizing microbial communities from mesocosms in the Gulf of Mexico - GOM15B Gulf of Mexico (SPAdes) (version 2) | ecosystem: Environmental > Aquatic > Marine > Cold seeps... | reverse complement strand
ATAAACCGCTACCTGTTTACGGTAACGGGCAACAAATTCGAGATTGGTTATACGTAGAAGATCACGCCCGTGGTATTGAACTGGTATTAAACAAAGGCCGTTTAGGCGAAAACTACAATATTGGTGGCCATAACGAATGGGCAAACATCGATATCGTAAAATTAGTGTGCAAACTAATGAACGAATACTTCACTGCTGACCATACGCTCGCATCTCGTTACCCTAAGGCGAAAGCCGTACTCGTAGGCGAAGCCGACTCGTTAATCACATTTGTCGAAGACAGAGCAGGGCATGACTGGCGTTATGCCATTGATGCAACTAAAACTAATAATGAATTAGGTTATAAACCTGTTGAATCATTTGAAACAGGAATCCGTAAGACTATTAAATGGTATCTAAGCCAAGACACTTGGTGGAAAGATTTACTTTAAAAGAGAACATTATGACTATTATAAAAGCTGCGATTGATGCGCTAGAAAATGGGATCATTTCTGGATGGGTTGTTACAGAAAATGAACAGCAGATTGAAGTATACTGCGATGAGCTGAAATTAGGTGATTTAGGTAACTTGATTCACCGTCAAGATATCATTGATATTGGGTACACCGAGGGAAATTCAGGTTTTCACTTTGATGCAAGGAATATGTTAAATGGTTCTTCCGGTGATAGCCTAATTACACTAAAGCTAGATAATACAGTAATTGCTGAAAAATCTGTATATATACCCAAAGGTAACTCACTACTTAAAAATTCATTTTTTGAGTTAACAGCAAGCAGAGAAATACAGGATGCATCTTTTAAAGTATCCCACCGTATAGGGCTGTCTCTAGATAGTTATATCGCTCCTGCAGCACTAGCACACTCTAACGGCCGTTATACTCGTATTTCTTTTGGAGATACCCATAACACAAGGGAGTTGTTTGAGGTTGAGTTTGAGCTAGATGAAAGTGAACTAGGTTACGAAGCCGACTTTCCATTAGAACTAGGGTTGGTAGCGAAAACGTCTGTAGTTTGTAATGCGCACTTTAGGCTGATTACTGAAGCAGGGGAATGTCTTCTAGATGAGCCTATTTCCATCTATAAAGATTGGGAACTTACGAACATACCTCTAAGTATTGAGCATAGTAATGCAATCCGATTAGGGAGTTGTAAGGTTGTTTTGCGTATTAAACATCATGGCCGACGACATATTGATATCGCAATGTGTGCAATTAGCGAAAGTGTTGATAAGCTTAAAACGCCAGTGCAACAAGATAAGGAATTTGCAGAACAGTTAAACTCCTTGCCGGAAGGAAACTTGCTTAACAATGGAGATTTAAATGCCTGGAGGAATGGTGTTGATTTTTCAAGGTTAAAGCGTGGACAAGAGCTTGCGGATAACTGGTTCATTGAATTTAATAAAGCAAACCTTGGTCGTTTAAATGTTGCTGTTGCAACCGATTCTAATCAAGAAGATCCCTTATCAACAATAATAAAAACAAAATTTGGCATGCGTTTTCGTACAACGGAGCTTGATGGTTATGCTCGTACCCTAATTCCTTTTGTATCGAAAAACTTAATGGCGGTTAAATATAAAATAAGCCTCGATATTGAAGCAACTACCATTAATAAAAAAGCAGTATTACCTCGCATATACTTCATTGCACGAGATGCACATAACGATACGGTTATTAGTGACGTTGCCAGAAAAGTATCTGTTCATGGCCGTCAAAATATTGAGTACTCACTTTCTGCACAAGAAGTGAACCATATATTATCTAACATCGGCAATAAACCTGTATTAGTCTTGGCATTTGATTTAGCTGCGCACTCAGATATTACTATTTACTCTGCTGAATTGTCTGTTGATAAATCGGAGAGTCCTTTAATAGTTGAAAGTAATGAAAATTATAAGCCTGAATTTGACTTTGAAGACAAATCAATTTCGGGTCAGTTACACCTACTTAAAGGGCTTGATTCTTGGTCGTCAGGCGAGTCGGTAAATGCACTACCTATTAAGTCAATAATAGGAGGTAGTAATAGTGTAATTAGCACTGACGAATTTGATGACTGTGTAAATCGCTTGGTTGCACATAAAATGTCAAGACCTTCACGTGATTTCCCAATGATAGATATTATTGTTCCGGTATATAATGCCTGTGATGATGTACTGCTTTGTCTCTCTTCATTGGTTGAAAAAACGGATTTGCTGCATCGAGTCATTATAATAAATGATGGTCAGGAAACAAGAACCGCAGATATGCTAGGTGCTTTTGAACGCTCGTTTAACCATATTGAAGTGCAAACAAACCCTGAAAACATTGGTTATACCAAGTCGGTCAATAAAGGTATCAAAGCGTCTAATGCTAATTGGATCGTAGTACTAAATAGCGATACAATTGTTAGTGAAGCTTGGTTAGGTAAGTTGATGAATTGTGCATTAACCGAAGAACGAATTGGTATGGTTGGTCCTCTTAGTAATGCGGCTAGCTGGCAGTCTGTGCCTGAAATTCAAGACACATCCGGTGATTGGCATCTTAATCCTTTACCGACTGGTTTATCAATCGATGACTTTTCCTCATTAGTCGAAAAACACTCTGTACGTGAATACCCAAGTGTTGGTGTTATTAATGGCTTCTGTCAATTAATCAATATGGAGCTGTTGGATGAGATAGGGCTGCTTGATGAAATAGCATTCCCTATAGGGTATGGCGAAGAAAATGATATGTGTGCCCGTGCGGTAAAAGCAGGTTATAAGCTACTACTGGCAGATGATACATACGTTTTTCATGCAAAATCAAAAAGTTTTGGCCATGAACAACGTAAAAAGCTGGCTAAGCAGGGAAGTGAGTCACTTAAGAAAAAACACCCAGATGTGAATTGGGGTGAAGTGACTAAATTAATACGCGAAAATCCTGCTGTAAATGCATTACGTGAACAGTTATCAGCAGAGTTACAGAAATTTGAAAGTGAGGTTAAATAATGAAGGTTCTTTACGTTTTACCCGTTAAAGGTGGCGGCGGTGGTGCACATTCAGTGGCACAAGAGGTAAATGAGCTAGACAAGATGGGTATTGATGCCCAGATTGCTGTAAACAGCCAGAATTACCCTACTTTTGTTAGCACCTATTTAGACATGCCTTATGTTAACAGAAGTATTGTCGAATTTTCTGATGAAGCTTCACTTGCTGAGCTAACAACTGGCTGTGATGTTGTTGTGTGTACTATTTTTACCTCAGTAAGATTAGTTGCCAATGCACTTAAATTAAACAAGGGTAAGGCACCTAAAGTGGCTTACTATGCACAAGATTATGAACCATTATTTGTATTACCTGCTGATCCATTATGGCAAGAAGCGTATGACAGCTATACATTAATTCCAAATATGACGGTTTTTGCAAAAACAGATTGGATACGAAATGTTATTACTGAAAACCACGGCATAGAAGTAGCTAAAGTTTCACCAAGTATCGATCACGATGTTTACTTTCCTGGTTTAAATAAATCTGAATCACAAATTTGGATAAGTGCCATGATAAGACCAAGTAGTCCTCGCAGAGCACCTAACAGAACAATGCGTTTGTTAAAGAACCTGAAAGAACTCTATGGTGAAAAAATAAACATAAATGTATTTGGTTGTTCAAATGAAGACATCTTTGATAATAACCTACCAAGCGATTTTCACTATCATAACCACGGGGTATTATTACGTAGCCAAGTGTCTGCGCTATTACGTAAAAGCCATCTTTTTATTGATCTATCTGACTACCAAGCTTTCGGCCGTACCGGTCTAGAGGCTATGGCATGTGGCTGTGGTTCCTTAGGTCCAGTATTAGGCGGGACTGATGAATATTTAGTTCATGGTGTAAATGGCTATGCCGTTGATCCAAGAGATGAAAACTTAGTTTTTAAAACAGCTAAAGAATTTCTTGAGTTTTCGGATGTAGAAAGACAACAAATAATTGATGCGGGAATTGAAACTTCTCTAGATTTTTCGGTACGTAAAGCATCACTGAGTGTTATAAATATACTGAATTAATCAATTTTAAAGTGTCAGCTATGGTAGGAATAGAAATGAATGTTGATGGTCTACAGATTACAGATAATGGACTTAGGAATATTATAGAGATAGAACCTGGCTCTGTATTTTCCCAATCGAAAATAATTATCAATGGAAATGATAATATTATAAAGCTTGGCACTGCAAATGAATACCGTTTGCTGGTAATCAATCTAAAAGGTAATGAAAAGAAAGTTGAAATTAAATGCTCAATTAAGAATATTCGAAGTTTTAAGTTCACTTCAATTAGGGGTGACCAACAATCTTTAACTATAGGTGAAAACTTCAGCTGTGGTGGCATTGAAATCCAAATGAATGATGGTTACGAGCACTGCACAATAGGTGATAATTGCTTATTTAGCTCGGGTATCAAGCTAAGGACCTCCGATGGACACTCTGTGGTTGATTTAGCCACGGGCAAGGCTACAAACACTCCAAAAAATGTTGTGATAGGAAATCGAGTATGGGTTAGTGAGGACGTATACTTTAACAAAGGCAGTACAGTTTCAGATGATAGTGTTGTAGCAGCTAAGGCAGTAGTGACAAAATGCTTCGAACAACCTAATGTCATCATTGCAGGTTTTCCTGCGAAAGTTATCAAAGAAAATATCAAATGGGATCGTCGCATGCCATCTGAGTTTAATAGGTCCGTTAATGATAACTTAGAGCTAGGTAAAAGCGATTTTCTCGAACATATAAAGAATAATAACTATGTTCATGCTTATGAAAATTGGTTACACGATGTTACATCGGTACCGTATAAAATAATATGTGCGCATCTCCATAATATCGAGCAAGAAAAGGTTTTCAGAGCCGTCTTAAAAGAGCTTGCAAAAGAAAAATTTGATTTTGTTAAGTCGACAAGTCTTTGTGGTTATGTATATGTACTCTATCGAACCAATCGTGTTAAATATGAATTATACAGGAATGAATTAGCGCGTATTCCTGAATTGGACTACTTTACCAAAGTTGCTTTTGGTATGTGTGAACATCTGGACAAGGATTTTGCAGAACAACTGATTAAAACAAATGATAAACACTTGATTTTACGGGTACTATCATTGCTGCCTATTCATGATAATAATATTAAAAGTCTTATTGAATATAACTTACTGGATAAATTAACACACCCAATTCTTAAACGCGCTTACCATGATATTTTGATTGATGATCCCATTCAGAATGTTGGTATTAGTAACGGTATAAATAAGAAGTTGAAGATAGCCGTTTGTATTTCTGGGCAACTCAGGGGCTATAAAAAAGCCTTCGCGACGTGGAATAAATTTGGTTTAAATAATCATGATGTAGATACCTATGTTTGTGTTTGGAAAGACATTGGTAGAAAAAAGCTACATGCAGGGCACCTTGGCAGATTAGTGACGCCAAATGTTGCACAAGTTTTCAAAGATTATGTATCTAGTTATGGTTTGCCTAAGTTTGAATTAATATTTCCATCATTTGTTGAATATATCAATAGAGTTGATCCTGTAATCGCTTCGGATATAGAAAGAGCCTATGGTACAAAAAATATCAATATAGTTGATGATGAAAAATATACTCACTTTTCTAATATGGAAAAGATGAATATGATGATTAACAAGTGTTGGGACATGATACCAGATCCACAAACGTATGATGTGGTCATTAGAATTAGACCTGACAAGGATTTAAATGCATTTGATTTCAACTTTAATAATTTTAAATTAAATAACTTTTCAAATGTAATTATTGCTGATTCAGGTCCCCATATTCATACTGATAATATTTATATGGGTGATCAGTTTGCCATGGGCAACCCACAGGTTATGAAAGTATATAGCGAGTTATACAATAAATATTTGAATAAGACAGAGCCATTGTTTGCGATCGACGGATTCGATAATTTACACCCACACGGCACTATGTATGCCAATATGTTGCTAAATGATATTAAGGTTTATAATGGCAAGAAAGAAATATTTTTTGGTGGGTTTTTCGAAGCAGAGCCAATTGATATTGATACCTTGGAAGACCTTCTTAAAAAAGATACTCCCAACGAATCTGAGTTGTACTTTAATCTTCATGGAGCGATTAAATTAGATCGTCAATTAATATTGGAACAAAAATGAAAAAATTAGTCGTTGATTTAGATGGCACAATTACTTTAGGCAATACATCTGATTATAAAAATGTATTACCTAATATAGAGCTAATTGCACAATTAAAAAAATACCAAGAAGATGGCTTTAGTATTGTGATTTCCACAGCACGAAATATGCGTACTTATGAAGGCAATGTGGGGAAAATAAATATCCATACGTTACCTATTATCACAGAATGGCTAAATAAACACGATGTACCTTATGATGAAATTCTTGTCGGTAAACCATGGTGTGGTCACGAAGGGTTTTATATTGATGATAGAGCGGTTCGTCCCTCAGAATTTAATTCTTTAAGTTTTGAAGAAATTACAGCACTTATTGAGAAAGAGAAAATATGTTTTTAATCATGTCTGGCTCTTACATTCAATCAGAGCTAAATGCTGAGTTTGGGCATATTCCGCCAAGTTTTTTGCCTTTAGGTAATAAAAGGCTTTTTCAGCATCAAGTTAAATTGGCACCAGATGGTTGTAAAATATATTTGTCTGTTCCTGAGGATTACCATATTAACCAAGTTGATCGTGATTGGTTGAGTAATAACAATGTTTCCCTACTACAAACACCTTCTTCATTAAATCTTGGGGAAGGCTTAGTTGCTTGCCTAAACTTAATGGAGGAGTCACCTAGTTCGCCTTTACACCTACTCTTTGGGGATACTCTTTTTAGTCAGTTACCCGAAGGTGCCGACATTTTAGCTGTATCAGAAGCGAAGAGTAATTATCAATGGTCAAGTGTCAGTAATAACGATATCGAGTGGTTGGCTGAGTCGGCTACTAACTCAAGTGTAGTTTGTGGTTATTTCAAATTTAATGAACCTCGTAAACTTATTCGTAATATTACCCAAGAAAAGTGGGATTTTATTAAAGGAATAGATCGCTATAAAAAAGAGACGGGCTTGTCACAGATAAAAGTAATTGACTGGTATGACTTTGGCCATGTGAATACTTATTATCACTCAAAAGCAGCTTTTACTACTCAGCGATCATTTAATGAATTGACAATCAACCCTAGATTTATTGAAAAATCGAGTATTAAAAATCACAAAATTAAAGCAGAAGCGAATTGGTTCGATTCTTTACCAGTTATGTTGAAGTGCTACATACCACAATATTTAGGGCATACAGAGTCTATTGATGGCAAATTTAGTTATCGTTTAGAGTACCTTCACAATACAGCATTAAACGAATTGTATGTCTTTTCGGAAATGCCAAATAGTATTTGGGATAATATCTTAAACCACTGTTTAAATTTCATTCAAGACTGTAATGCTGAAGTAGCCCCACCAAATGCCATTAGCCAGAATATAAGTCAATTATTTGGGAGTAAAACATTAGAGCGACTAGACGAATTTAAAGCAGTTAAAGATTTTAATCTATCAGATACGTGGAACTTTAATGATGAACTGTCTGTTTCTATTGAACAAATATTAGTTGAAAGTGAAAAGTATCTTCCAAGCGATAAAGAACTATCAACGCTAATGCATGGCGATTTCTGTTTTAGTAATATCCTTTATGATTTCAGAGCAAACAGAATTAAAACAATAGATCCTAGAGGAATGACACCTTCGAGTGACATTACCATTTATGGTGATACTCGCTATGATCTTGCCAAACTTAGTCACTCTATTTTAGGTATGTACGATTGGATTGTTGCGGGATATCACGAAACAAATGTTGACTGGCTAAAGCGAAAGATAAAAATAACAATCTCTGGTGAAGTAAAACATAAGGATACCCAGAGTGCTTTTATTGAAATGGTCGGTAAGAAGTATGGGATAACAGCAGCCAATTTATATGCAATGCAATTACAGCTTTTTTTATCAATGTTACCACTGCATGCTGATGATCCATATCGTCAAGAAGGGTTGTTCGCAAATGTATTTAGACTTTATCAAATTATGAAAAGGTATGAAGAATGATAGTTATTCCAATGGCGGGATTAAGCTCTCGTTTTTTTAAAGCGGGTTATGAGCAGCCTAAATACATGCTAGAAGCTCATGCAGAAAGTTTATTTGATCATTCCGTCAAGAGTTTTCAAAAATATTTCGATACCAGAAAATTTGTATTTATCATCAGAGATGTATACGACACACCTACTTTTGTGCAGCAACGTGTTATGGCGCTAGGCATTAAAGATTATGACATTGTCATATTAAATGAAGAAACAAGAGGGCAAGCAGAAACGGTAACACTTGGTTTAGCTGATTATCGTAATAGCATTGATGCTGTTACGATTTTTAATATTGATACGTTTAGACCAGATTTCGTTTATCCGTCACTTGATGACTTAGGTGATGGCTATTTAGAAGTATTTCGAGGAACGGGAGATAACTGGTCATTTGTAAGACCAGTTAATAACTCGTCTACAGAGATAAACCTAACAACAGAGAAGAATCCAATTTCAGATTTTTGTTGCACAGGCTTATATCATTTTAAAAACATTCAAGATTACTTTTCGGCCTACGACTACTACATATCTCTACCAAAAGAGCAGTGGGAGAAAGGTGAGTTATATGTAGCTCCTCTTTATAATTATTTAATTAATCGTGACAAAAACATTCATTATCATGAAATACCACGCGATGATGTTATTTTTTGCGGCACACCTGATGAGTATTTGGAATTTAAGTAACCAAGTGTTGTGAACTTAACTTTTCTAATATTACTTATATTAATGCTTTTCTTTAGAAAGTAATGCTCCATAAATATCATAATCTATAAAAATTGGTGATATTTATGGAGCATTTGTTCATTGGTCTGTTGTTTATGTGTTCCATTGAAATCGTTTTTGCAAAAACTAATAAGGTTTATTCAACAGACGCTTTCCTATCAAGATATGATGATAGCTATTTTAAAATCTATGATTCGATTAAACGGCATCAACATAGTTAGCAACCATATATTTAGTGACTTTTGATACAACTTGATTTTTCACATGCACATTGTCATCTTCAAATGCTGCAGCTCCTGCAGATGTAACAATTTCATAGCTAGGAAAATAATCCACATTCGAATATTTTGATTGTAGATTTTCTGACACTATCCTTAAAACGGATTTTGCATAGCTATTTGCCATCACAGCATTCTGGGTGGTAAATGTTGCTTCAACAGGTACAGGTGACACTGTGATTAAAATGTTCACTATTTTGTTAGCATTTAACATGTCAATAGCTCGTGACATGCGTTTGAATACATTGTCTACATCTAATCTGTGGAATTCAAACCTATCAGGAAACTGACTTACGAGCCCTCTATTAGGGGCTTTGTTCAAATAACATTTAAAATAGTTATCATACCAGCATTCAACTAGCCCTAACGTTAATATAATAACATCTGAAGATAGCAGTTGCTTATCTTATATAAAGAATTTATATCCTGCCTTCGCTGCTTTGTGTAAGAACATATCAAGAATTCCATCTTTTGTTTCCTCTATCCCCATATCATCAGAATAAGAAAATTCACCGACAGCACTTTCGATGCGTTGTAAAATGGTTCCAGCATTATACTCATTTAAAAGGTGAGGGATAGGAAATCGAATTTCATCATCCGGAGCGGTAAATTGAGCAACGGGGACATCTAGCCCACATTTGATTAACTCAATTTCAATATTTCTAGCGAAACATGAACCAATTGTAAATGCGGAAGACCCTTCTTTGATAGAGAATTTTGGGGAAAGTTTGGGGAATATTAAATCTGATATAAAAAATTCAGAATTGTTTTTGTTAGGAAAAGACACTATTTTTTTTCTAATGTTATCTTTAAGATTAGCATACGCTTCTTGTGCAGGAATGTTATTCATGTGAAATTATGATTACCCTATAATGATAAAAATTCAGCGTAAACAATATTGATCGGTAAGTCCAGATAGTTGAGTATTAATTTGATGATTAGTTCTGTTTTTTCAAGTGTCTGCCTATGTTAGGAATGTTGCTGATAGATATCCTCTCTATTCTGCTGCATAATCTAATTCGATATTAGCGCTATCGAACTAGGTTATGTATAAACTGAGAGTCATTATGAAAATATTGTATTTACATGTGGTAAGCCATAAAACGGGGCCAAGTTCGATCCAATGTGCATTGAAGGAAAATGAAAGTATATTAAGTAGTAATAATTTATATTTTTAACTGAACATCCAGATGGTTCAAAAATATAAATGATGATAAAAATTATGTACGACTAACTCTTAATGAAAGCGCCAGTTTCAATGGGTATAATCTCCAACTGCCATATAATAAATTATCTTAAGTCAACTAGGACGTTGTAGTTTATTTCTAATTTCTGTCTTAGGTATTTAAAGTTGCGCAACCAACGCGTGTCCAAATGAAACAAGATGTAGTTACCTATAATGAGGTAGCTAAATAAGAGGTTCTTTTTTTGGAACTCCAGGTGAATACTTGGCCTTTTTATAGTATTTTTAAGTGTGTTTGAATGTTTGATTTATTCAATTAAGTAACAGTTGCTCTGGTATTGCATATTATGCAAATCGTAAGAGTATTATTTTCTTCGTAAAGATCTAAGCGGGTGTCATATGGTAAAAGAACTTAAAATAATAAATGAAGGGCATCGCTCAGAAAGAGTTAATGTATTACTCAGAGGGCAATCTTTTAGGTCTACTGTAGAAGATCAAACTTTGTGTATTAGATCTATTTTTGACAATATTGTTGACCCATTAATTGAGGCAGGTTTAATTGTTACAGTCATCCAGTGCACTTATAAAAATGATTTAGATTATTTGTTCCAGAAAGAGCAAACCCAGCGTTATGGATACACTGTAGGCTATGAATATTTACCTTTTCTTCCCGAAATGATTAGAACGCAAGAAGAATGTTTTCTTAAGGCTTTAGGTGTTATTGAGAAAGAAAATACTTCAACCTTGCTGGTAAGGCCTGATTTAATTTTCATTAAAAAGATCAATGTAGATCGGTTCTTTGATAATATTTTCCTTTTCCAGTGGAATTATTTTCACGATTATTCAATAAAGGAGATGCCAGATCAACTGCATTTTATTGGTTCTGAGTTGGTTGGTGAGATCAGAACATATTTGAGTAATGATTTAAGTAAGGTGTCTATTTTGCCAAATGGAGCGGGGCAAGGATCATTGCATAATATGTATAATTTTCTTTTTGAATGTTTTGGCAGCGATGAAAGGATCAGCTATATATACCAGTTTAACTTATCTGAAAAAGACTTCGAGGGATCGCGTTGTAAGTTAAGAGGAAACTCTTTGAGGTCAGAATGTGATGATCATATTTTTGAATATAGAAGAATTAGGGAGCCTAAAAAAGATAACTTTCATGTTCAAAACTAACAACCATATCTTAAACCAGAACACCCTAAACTCTATATTCGCTCGTTACTGCGCTGGAATGTAAAGCTTAGCTAAGAGCTTTACCTAGACCTTCACGAAATATTCATCTCTATAGCGCGTTATTAACCCTAAAAAGAGCTAGTTGTTTAAATTGTCCCAGTGTTGGAAACACCGCTGAATTAAATCAAGTTCAGCAAAACTGTAACTTAAAGTAGTACATGATTTCGCAAGCCATTGATCTAAATTGGTGTTATCGACTTTTTCTTTCGTACGTTTAGCATTATTCTAAGATCTGATTTAGATTCAAGCTTAATGAGTAATGCATTTACCATCGGATGAGTTGAATGCGTTAAAAATAAACGTAGTAAATCAATAGCTTCTATATTTCGATTAAATCGTTCTAAAAATTGACAATAACCTAATACACAAACTGGATTATTTGATTCTAACTGGTAAGCCAAAAGGAAATGCTCTTCTGCTAGTTCATATTTATCATATTTGACTAGAAGTTTTGCGTAGTTTGTGTGGAAAATACCTTTATTAGGTTTTGCTTTAATCGCTTTTTCAAAGAAAGATTTAGATAAAATAAACTCACCTAATTCTTGGTAACATTGGCCTAAAAACATCTGAATATATGGTGAGATGTTAACTGTGTTAACTCTTTTATTTAATTGTTCTATAGCCAGATCAAATTTCTTTAGTCTTATTAGAAGCTTTATTGATGCGAAGAGAACTTCTGTACATTCCGGCGATAGAGGGCGGTCATTAATTAAAAAAGTATCTTCAACATGCTTTAACCATACTTCTGGTTTAATGGCTCCTACCGTAACGGGGGAAGATTTATTTAGAAACCTTCCCAAGTCGAGAGCACTATTTATATTCTTTAATTTAGTTATCCAATCGTCACTAGCGCTTATGCCAACTGAATTATGTAAACATAGCACCTGAGTTTTTTTAGGAGTATATGCCCTTACTTTATTCAGTTTAATTGCAGGTACTTCTTCAGAAGTTGTAATAATTGGATCTTCATTTTTTGTTCTAAATTCAGTTAATGCTAATATTTCCAACCAAACATTATTTAATTCTTGTTGGAGTGAATAAGAAAGTGATTCAAAAATAGTATTATTTGAAACATCTCTAAACAGAGATTTATCAAAAGGTGATTTTGCATTAGTGTCTAATTCGAATGAAAATTTCTTATTGATCGTTTTTAGAATAGGGGCACCATTGAACAAGGCTCGCTGAGTTGCAATTAAGGTTAGATCAGGATGTTTTTTTGCAAAACTAACTAATCTCTTATTATACGATAACCACATTTTTGCTGCTAAATCAGGCTGGGTCCAAAATTGCATGTCTGGAGAGTCAGGAGTGACTTCTTTAAGTCCGTAGGCTAGATTCTTACTATGCCTATTTAATAGCGATTCAATACAGCTACTCCAATGACGCACGACAAAGAAATAACAACCATCATCACCCAAGGCCTTGTGCCAATCATCTAAGAACAAACAAATTCTAGGATCCTTTACTCCCCAGTGGCTGTTTTGGCTACTCCTTTGAGCAATATACTTTGTAAGGAAGGATTCTTTAGTATTAAGGGATACTTCGTCATGAAACTGCCAGCTTGTACCTGCTTTATCAAATTCTGCTTCATGTAACTTTACTGCGGGTATATCCTCAAAATAGCCCCTAGGATTATTGATGTTTGCTGGCATTAGTTCATTACCCATATTCAAACCTGCATTAAATAGATAATTTGCAGTTGCCGAGGTTGCGCTTCGGTGGAAGCCGGTTAGGACTAATACTTTAGAATGATTTGATTGTGATTTCATCTTTGCCTTTGATGTAGTTTAGCTGAAGTCTACTGTCTATTTTAATAACTTATAAAAATATAAAACACAGTTAATACCCGTTAATTCATTTATGGTATTCTTTTTTTTATTTTAATCAACAAAACCCTTATTATGCTTAACTTAATTATCCTATACAAAGGGTTGATAGAGTGTACTCTACTCAAAAGTATGCGAATATAGCTAACCAAAAATCGGTGTCACTCTTAATTGATACCTACAGGGAATTACATGAAAATTACTATTGCAGGAACAGGCTATGTTGGTCTGTCAAATGCGATGTTATTGGCGCAGCATAATGCTGTTATTGCCATTGATATCGTACCGGAAAAAATCCAACTATTAAATGATAAAGTATCTCCTATTGCAGACCAAGAGATTGAATATTTCCTGACAAATAAAGAGCTGGATTTCACCGCAACGTTAGACAAAAACTTTGCTTATAAAGATGCTGACTATGTCATTATTGCTACGCCAACTGATTATGACCCTGAAACTAATCAATAAAGATGGGGACATCCATAAACTAGCGAATTAAGAAAGAACGCCTATAGTTATAAAATCCACTCAAAATCATTAACAAGGATGTTAATAATGACGCAATCCCGCAGTAAACAAGTTTCCCTGCAAGACACACGTTATTATCACTTAATTTCACGTTGCGTACGCCGCGCGTATCTATGTGGTGTTGATTCGTATAGCCAAAAAAGCTTTGAACATCGTCGACAATGGATGGTTGACCGGATCCGCTTTTTATCTTCTGTTTTTTCAATTGACGTTGCCGCTTATGCGGTCATGTCGAATCATTATCATCTGGTTATTTATGTTGA
>Ga0209081_1001448_pt1 | contig 14172 bp, 12 predicted proteins | sample GOMGulsemesocosm_4_FD_184636 | JGI IMG/M metagenome (GOLD analysis project Ga0209081, IMG submission 184636) | Methane-oxidizing microbial communities from mesocosms in the Gulf of Mexico - GOM15B Gulf of Mexico (SPAdes) (version 2) | ecosystem: Environmental > Aquatic > Marine > Cold seeps... | reverse complement strand
TAAATTACGTCACCCATCTCGAACAGAACACCTTCGTAGTTTTATCGACTCTACGGAATAAGCCCTATCGGGCCTTTAGCTCAGTTGGTTAGAGCAGTGGACTCATAATCCATTGGTCGAAGGTTCTTATGTAGGGTAGAAATGAAGGTTGTATATAAAAGACGAAATAACATATAATTTAGATCAAGATATCGCCTCTGTAGCTCAGTTGGTTAGAGCGCCCGACTCATAATCGGTCTGTCGAAAGTTCAAGTCTTTCCAGAGGCACCATTTTCCCTTTAAAAACAAAGAGTTACGGTATTCTCATTAGCCCCCTATCAGGGGCTTTTGTGCGCATGAAATCCAATTATTGAAAGCTTAAGCAGTGGCATGCTTGACAGTTGCGCTCACAGATCTATAATGCAACGAAGTTCGATACATTTGGAGAAGGATCTGCATGACGAATTTTTTGCTAGAGCGTATTACAGGGAAAAGAGCCTCCTGGATTCTGTTATCCATACACGCATCTTGCCCTAACGAAGTTGAGTACAAACCTTTTACGAAATATGTGGAGTGGTTGGAATTCACAAAGGGGTATTCCTCTAATACAGTTGAGCAATATGCTGGTCACGTAGCGAGATTTATTGATTTTGTCTACGAGGCTTCAACTATGAGCCTCGACACCGGCGAAATATCCGATGTAATCTATTACTATCAAGAATATTTACTCTATGCACGTGATAGCGACAATACAATTGTATTAGAGCTGTGTGATCGATTAGGTAAAACCAAAAAAACTTCAATTAGTTCCATATCACAGGGAATTGAATCCGCTATTGGTGGTTTTATCACACTGCAAATAGTAAGCAGTGAATCGCTAAATCAAACGAATGTATTTAGCAAATTCGTTGAAAGCGGAGTGATTCGAACTAACAGCCAGAAAGCAGCTATCAAGAGTAAAGACTGGCTATCGGGAACGGTGCGAGGGAGTTTGCAGCGCAGTTTTATAAGCAAGCATAAAGCCAAAATATTCTCTGTTTCTAGGCGTGCTAGAAGCTTGGTAAAAAAGAAATACGACAAAGGTGAAGATTACCCGTTGGAGTTGGTTGAAGATTTATTATCCCTCAAGCCAAAACGCTCTACCTCATGCTTTCACCGAGATATGGCTATCTATTCTCTGCTTGCAACAATTGGGTGTCGCACGCATGAGGCGTTGCAAATTCGTGTAGATGATATCGATATTGAAAATCGTACAATTCGGCTGGTTAACCCTAGTTCAAGAGATAGCAAAGGGTTAACCCCAGTCGAAGCGAAACAGCTTAGTTGGAAAGGCAGAGAGACTGAGTTGGTATTACCTATGGCTCCTTTCGACAGCTATTTCTGGGAGCATCTTCGCCAATACCTTAAAGACTTTTTCCGAACTAATGTAAGTCATGACTTCGTGTTTCAAAAGTCGAATGGAAGACCGTATTTCACAACTAATGTATCTGACAGAAACAAGCAGTTTAGAAAGTACGCAGTGGCCAGCGGCTTTTCCGATATTAAGTTAGGTCTTCACAGCTTGCGCCATATGTATGGTCGCTATTTATTGAATTACTACCCAAATGGTCGAGGTGGCTACGGGATGCCAATGGTATATGTCCAGATCCTGATGGGACATGCCAGTATGGACTCCACGAAGAGATACGCTATTCACGATACCGACATCTTACAGGCGTATATAGAAACAGCGAATCGCGCCATTCATGATGAGCAGATTAGCCTGATTGAGGTTAAGTGTCGTTATATAGAAGCTCAGGTGGAGGAGCTTATAAATCAGAAGAAAGGATTAATCGAGTATGTTTAATACTACGAAAAGCGTTGTGTTTTTAAAGCATGATAAGGAGCTTTATGATGCCATCATTGAGTGTATAACGATAGCTCGTAACCTTTCTGCGAGCGCCTATGGTAAGAGCGTTCTCACAGCTGATGAAGGCGGCTCAAAGCGGTACCCTGCTGCGACAATATTTAGGCTTTTTGAGGGTTATAAAAGTGCGTCAAACCGTAAAATTTTTAACGAAGACTGGGTGTTAAATTGTCTTAATTTGGCGCTTAAAGGTGTTCGATCGAAAGACAGTGTTCATGTGCTTTGCACCAAGCAAGGAAAGGCTCGTAAGCTATATAATCAACTGTCAGGTTATTTTAAATCAAATGTCTTGTTGTTGCTTCACCTTCTATGGGTGAAAAAAGCTGTCTTGCTACCAGTAAGTACTCGCTTTCCGAAAGCTACAGGAGTTGTTGCCCAAGAGCTTTTAGGTCGGAAGGATCTTGTGCCTGAGTTGCTTGGTATTTTTTTTGATAAAGACGAACGTTATCGGCTTGAAGACGTGGTGGGGTCAAAAGGCCTTAAGAATGCTTTTGCGAATGGCTATCGTGCTATTAGAGCCAGTGATTGGTATGAGGTTATGGATATTTCCGAAGAAGATATTCCTATTGCTGCTCAATATACCTATGCGGAAAAGGGGTACCCTTTTACATTAAGGCTATGGTTGGTAGGTTTGTCATTAGTTTGTCCGACTATCCCATATGATGTTGCAAAAGTACCGACAGGCAAAATGGGTTTGGATCAGGTAAGAGCTCCTCAAGACGGAGACGCAGGTATTGCTACTGAATTTGGCTTTGATGAAGTAACCAATGAAAAGCTCCGTGAGTGGGTAGATTATATTCACCGTTTCGGTGAAGCAAGAAAAAGATCCGGTTTAAAAAGCTGGAAGGAATTTATTAAAATCAACTCAGTAATTGTAGGCTGGATGATAAATGTTCTAGCCCCCGTTAGCCCTACTATCATACCTTCAATAAGTGAATTTAAGCGGACTCATTTAGACGGTTTCGATGGTGTCCAAGGGTTGCTTGATTACGTGAAAGGGGATACTTCGCCGAGTTCATATAAAGCTACCCTATATAAAATCGAATCATTCTTTGAGTATCTTGAATCTTTTGATGATTTCAACTTTAGAAATAAGATAAATCGAGGCATCGACTACCCGTTTGTTCCGCGAAATAACAGTACTTCAAAGGTTATTTTTGACAATGACGTGTTTGCCCCTTTGCTGAGTTTTACATATGCATTGGCGGATTGGTCTTGGTATTTGTATGAGAAGTCTAAAGACGGCGGTTTACAAGGTTTTTACCACAATCATATGAAAGTCGTTAATACTGAAAGCGCGGGCTTTGTTCCTATTTTTTGGGTTGATGGTAAGCCACACCCGATACTGTGGGTTACACCAAAATTAGCGCCGATAGCATTCCGCAAATTCAAGGGGATGGAGCACTCTTCCAGTGTGCCTAATATTCACGGTGTAAACCTATTAGTCGTGATATTTGAAACAGGTATTCGTTTGATATCTGCTCGCTGGCTGGACGTGCGAAATTATAGAAAATCAGTGAATAACAGGTTCTACAAGCCTCGTGATTATGGGGTAAATAAGATTTTCATTAATGGTGATAAGGTCGGAAAGGTTTGGGAGTCCACGGTTGCCAATACGGTGGTTGAAGTGCTAGATAGGCAGGCAGAATACCGAGCTTCATTTGATGAGGAATCGTTAGAGATAGAAAGCTGGTATGACGGGCATGAAAACTCACCTTTCGGCAAAGTTCTACCCCTATTTTCAGTTGGAGGTTTGCCACAAGGTCTTTTGCCTACGCACAAAGCGATGAGCGATGGTACTGTTAGATCGGTACATAAACTCTTTATGTACATCTTCAACTCTTATTTTCACCTCGCCACAGGGAAGCAACTAATGGATGTGGCGTATGATATAAAAGATTCAAGCTTTGACCCTTCGACCTCTCAAGGGTTTATTAACATCTTAAATGCTTACGATTCAAAATTAATTGATGTAACACCGCACAGTGCCCGCTCTCAGGTGGTTAGTCGATATATTACGCTGCTTCCACCATCTAAGATTATGGAAATTACGGGTCATAATACTGAGGCTCACATTGTTTATTATGCGCAGCTAGACAAGATGGTGTTGGAAAAAGCCAAATCAAAGCAGTTCGAAGAAGTAATGAGGGATATAGGTGAGCCCGCATCAGTTGTCGCTCAAGATCGTAATTCTGCTCTGCGGGAAAGTTTTATAAAAAACCGTGAAGGTGCGCTGCAGGACTTTGCGGCAACTAGTTTTACGACTAATAATCATCATAAAGAGTTCGACGCCGTAGATGCTGTTGAATTAGTAAGGACAAAGGATGCTGGCGAGATAGCTTTCAATACGACGCACATCTGCCCTTTTAATAACGTCTGTCCAGATATAGTTTTGCGAGAGCTCAGGTCTAGTCAAAACAGCAAGCCCTGTGGTGGCTGCTTTTATTCGGTAAAGACCATTGATCATATACCTGCGATTCTGGCTAAAATTAGGGCTTACACAGACGAATCTGATGAGCTGCAAAAATACTTGAAAGAGGCTAAGGAAAAAGGGGTTGATGCCAGTTCCTTGTCTTCTCACGCTGGTAGAAGAAGATTTTTAACTGATGAAGTTATAGCTTGGACAGTCACGTTTCAATGTCTTGAACAAATGGCGCAAGATCTATCGCAGAAAGATACTTGGCTAGTGAAAAAGCCGGAGCTTCTATCGCAGGAATTAGAAAGGCTTGAAATTAAGGATGACGACTTTCAGTCCCTGTATGTTAAGGCAACGGAAGCTACATCGTATGCCGAATTTTTTACTCCGACGCTTAAGCATCAGATAGTTAAAGCACGCGCTAAGCTACTAGCATATACAGGTGACTTTAAGGCGCTTCTTGATGATGCGCCAGACAATTACGAGTTAATAGACCAGTACAGAGGGATGGTCCAATCAATCTGTTCGCATCTCAATATTAGCCTGCCTGAGCTAGCGAAAGGCCTAGAGGAGCCGCTTATGTTGCCTAACGAGCTAAAGAAGCCGCTGATGCTGTTATCTGATGTTAAGGAGAAAGTGTGATGCCTAAAGGCGCAAAACCCGGTGAGAACCGTTTTAAGGGCGCTCAAAAGGCTCTTACGCGTTATAGAGTCTCTCGGCTCAGAGATATAGTGGTGCCTAAGCTAAAAACACTAGCATCTCATGCCACTGTAGACTCAATAAACAAATTCTGTAGCTTGGCAGCTGAAATTTATAATCAAGACCTGCCTGTTAATGAGCAGCCAATAAGCTACCGTCGACTTAACCAGAGTGAGCAATATTGGGAAATTGTCGGGCCCGTTTATTATCAATACTTTGAGAAGAAGCAAAAGTTAAATGACTTTAAAAAATCATCCACTACTTCATTGAAAAACCAGCGTATTGATGAGCTAGAGGGCCAGATAGATCGCTTAAAAGCGGAGAACAAGGCATTGCGAGCAACTCTGACTCACAGCCCTTCTGATCTAGTTAAAGAGGACTCAGGGGCTCTTGAAAATGCTCAGGTAGATATCGACAGGATGGCGCGCATCATAGAACTTATGGTTTCGAAATCAGGTGTTGTTGAGGTGTTTTTAGATGAAGTTGCTATGCGTGATTTAGCTGAGGATCTTGAAGATCCTCAGGGTATGTTGCCCCGCGAAGTTGTGGAACCTTACATTCGTTGGTTAAAAAACAAAAAAGCAAAACTGGGAGAAAGGTAATGCCAAAGCCGTTCGTGCGCTATAAAGCATATATCAGTGATCTTGAGCGAGAGGGTAAAACGCTTCCAAGTAACCAGTATGGTGATTTGAACCTCACGCAAATTGCCTTTGAATGCAATATGCGTCGCCAGTGGTTTTCTGAGAACTCAGGTAAAGTGTTTGAGGATGGAGGCAAGACGCTTAAGCAGATTATCGCAGATGACGTTGCCGCGTTAGGTACGGCAGAAGTTAAACCAAAAGACACATCGGAAGCACTCACGAAACAGTCAGAACTAAAATCAAAAGAAGCAAATCAGCTTCGCAAGATGCTGAACATTAAGCTAAATGAGATCGAAGCGTTGCGAAAAGAAAACGAGGGGCTGAAAGCCGAAAATATACTTCTAAGAGCCAAAAAAGGAGAGCAAGAAGAACGAGATCATATGCTTCGTGACAGTGGCAGGAGCTTTAATTGGAAGGGGTAGCTGGGGTTCTACAGGTTAATAGCGTTACGCCTGGTAACATCGGAGGAGCGATATTTTCAGGTAGAGTTATTGGTCAAAGGCGCATACTCGTCTGTAAAGCTGATTACCGCATAATCACCCGGGTACCTCAAGCTGGTGAGTGCTGGAAATTTCGAGGAATGGTTACCAAGCATGACGAATACCGAGACTTTGTAACCATCGAAAGCTGCTATCTCGTGTCACTTCAAGAGGCAGGGTATATCAAGAATTTCCTTCTCAAACACCCGTCGTTTAGAGGTTTTGGATTTGGTGCTAAGAAGGTTGAAAAACTGGTTGATGCATTTGGTGCTGATGCTCTCGTTAGTGCTTTAGATAACGGCAAAGTCAGTCACTTGTCAGAGATCGTAAGCACGGTGCTTGCTGAGCAAATCCTCATCACTTGGAGGAAGTTGTCAAATGAGACTGAAACGATTCGTTTTCTTGTCGAAAATAAAATTCCGATTGAGCTAGCTGTGCGTATTTTAAAAGTATGCTCTTACGATACGGTAACTCGATTAAAACAGAACCCTTACATGCTTGTAGCGTTCAGTAACGTAGTGCCGAAAATCTGGAGGATGCTGGATGAATTAGCTTTTAAGCTGGGCATTAAAAAGGATGATGTGAGGCGTTTGGTCGGTGCTGTTGAACTATCGTTATATCGGGCGTTGGAGCAAGGCAACACTGCTTCACCTGTAGCCTCTCTTCAGTCGGATTTCAATGCTATTGTTAAGACTCCTGAGTTGTTCAATGATGCTGTGAAGGCCGCATTTGAAGTAAAGGTAGCATGTTCAATCGTGCGAAATGGAACTGTTCTGATACAGCCGATTGGTGCAGCGATGATTGAACAAGATGTCGAAGATAAGATTGTTGAGATGTCTAATTCGCCGTTTCAAAAAGACTTAGTGAGTGATATTGGTCGTAGTATTGGGGAATACTCAAATGTATTTGAAAATATGTATGGGTTTGCCTTAAATAGCGAGCAGAAGGAAGCTGTTAAAACAGCTCTGAATAGCAATATATCGGCAATAACTGGTTTCGGTGGAACTGGTAAAACAACAGTGCTGCGGGCAATTGTTGAGTTAGCGGGCCGCCCTGTATATGTGCTAGCACTGTCAGGAAAAGCAAAAGAGAGAGCTAAGGAATCAACAGGTGTCGATGCATACACAATTCATTCCTTCATAAGTCGAGTTTCTAGCAAAATACTACCTGTAAGTGGCAACCCACTCATTATTATTGATGAGGCTAGCATGGTGGATATCGCATTAATTAACCGGCTGTTCAAGGTGATGGGAGGTAATGAGTTCTCACTTGTTACTGTTGGTGATACAGGGCAACTATCACCAGTAGGATTTGGCTTGTTCTGGCATTCTATTGTGAAATCTAAGTTACTTCCAGTAGTTAATCTAACAGAGGTCCATAGAACCTCATCTACCCAGCTACATGCTGCAGCAATGGCTGTTCGAGGTGGTAGCCTATCAGGCATCCCAACGTGGAATGGCGAGACTAAAGGAATCTACTTTGTCGATTGTCGGATAAATCAAAAAGAGCTCGGCAGTACCCTTGTCGACCTTCGTAAGTTAGTTAACCCAGACCATCAAATTATCACACCGTATATGTATGATGGTGCAGTAGATTCGGGGAATGCAATCAATAGTGCGATTCAATTCAGTGTGCATCAAGAAGGCACACCCAGTCTGTATCTTAGATCATTCTGGCTGAAGCAGGGTGACCCTGTTATTGTCACTAGTAATAGCTATGAGCGGGAGCTTTTCAACGGCAATATAGGGCGCCTTATTGAGGTAGTTACCGAAGGTGAAGAGGTTGTAGGCATGTTTGATTTTTACGGTAGAACACACTACCTAAACGTCGCCGACTGTTGGGAGCTAGGTGTTCGATTGGCTTACGCGATATCAATACACAAATCGCAAGGTAGTGAATATGACACTTCAATTGTTTGTGTAGTATCTGATACGGATATGCTTGAGCGAAGCATGCTTTATACGGCTATTACTCGTTCTAAAAACCTGACTCTCTTAGTTGGCAACAGAGATGTGGCGCGTAAAGCTGCTGAGCGACCCAATCGCGCTGATGCACTTTGTGTCGGGTTTCAAGCGTGTGATTCATGACCTGCATATTCCGGTTTTACGTGAATATGTAAATTGATTCTCCCTTAGTAGGCACTAACATTCCGTTGTAAGGTTCAAAAACTGTCGATACTAAAAGCCATCAACTAAGCTATAATTGCGATCCGGTTACAAAAGTAAACTACTTGGTGAAAAAGGAATCTCACATGGTTAAATTTAAGGATGTTTTGGTGCAAATGCGAATCCACCAATACATAAAAAACCTCTTCATTTTTCTCCCCCTCTTCTTTGCCGCGAAAATTACAGATATTCCGCTTCTTTCTAGTGTCATTATTGCATTCATGGCATTTTCATTAACGGCCAGTGGTATCTACACCCTTAACGATTATCATGACATCGAAGAAGATAGACAGCACCCCAAGAAAAAATCTCGCCCATTGGCATCAGGAGCTATAAGTAAAACTCAAGCGATTAGCATCATATTCCTTTTCATTGCAGTAGGCTTTGCCCTAATGGCATCCCTCTCTCTTCATGCTACGGGCATCCTTTTAACTTATATCATTATCAATGTAGCTTACAGTTTTTACCTTAAGCATGTTGCCATCTTGGACGTAGTTATTATTGCCATTGGCTTTGTGCTGCGTCTATTCATCGGATCGGTCGTAACCAATACCCCACTTTCGATGTGGATTGTAATCATGACCTTCCTCTTGGCGCTCTTTATGGCTCTGGCAAAAAGAAGAGATGACGTGCTTATTTACCTCGACACGGGCAAAAAGATGAGAAATGTTATTGATGGATATAACCTTCAATTTCTCGACACCGCTATGGCGATCATGGCTTCCGTCGTCATTGTTGCCTACACCATCTATACGACATCACCCGAAGTTGTCGCCAGAATGGATAGCGAGCATCTCTACCTTACTGGGCTCTTCGTTATAACTGGTGTTATGCGTTACCTGCAAATTGCTTTTGTACTGAAAGATAGCGGCTCCCCTACCAGGATCATCCTTAAAGACCGTTTCATGCAACTTACACTGATCGGATGGGCGCTTACATTCGCTTGGATACTTTACTGACATGTTAACTTTGAAATACACCCTCTTTGCAGTGATAGCCACTCTTTTTAACCTGCTGTTTCAGTATTTTAGCTTTGCTCTCTACTCATACGCTGGAGCCCTCTATGTTGCGATGTTCTTCGGAACACTGGCAGGGTTGGTGGCCAAATACATACTGGACAAGAAGTTCATCTTTTACCATACCTCAATAGATAAAAAAGACGATGCTAAAAAGTTTGCGCTCTATTCATTGATGGGCGTCTTTACCACCATCATTTTCTGGGGAACAGAGATTGCATTTGACACACTCTTTACTGATCCCAATGCTAAGTATCTAGGCGCAGTGATCGGCTTGAGCATTGGTTACATCATCAAATACTTTTTGGATAAGAAATATGTCTTCATCCACAAAGAGGAGTCAGTGGCATGAACTGCTCAGGGTGGGGACAATACCCCAAGATAAAATGTAATCGATTCAAGTTTGACAAAGAAGCAAGCCTCAAAGAATTCATCAGCAGCCACAATAACCTCATTCCTCACGGCAATGGTAGAAGTTATGGTGACAGCGCATTAAGTGAAAATATCGTTGATGTAAGACAAAAAGACTATTTTATAAATTTTGAAGAAGAAAGTGGATTGTTGCACGTGCAAGCAGGGGTGCTGCTCTCTGAAATACTAGAGCACTTCGTCCCAAAAGGTTGGTTCTTAAAGGTTACTCCTGGCACCAAGCTTATTACAGTAGGTGGCGCGATAGCCAGTGATGTTCACGGAAAGAATCATCATGTCGAAGGGTGTTTTTCAGAATGTATTCACAACTTCAACATAATGCTAGTTAATGGTGAAACTGCTACCTGCTCCAAAGAAACCACACCCGAACTTTTTAAAGCCACATGTGGCGGTATGGGGCTCACCGGTGTTGTTCTTGATGCAAAAATTTACCTTAAAAAGATCAACTCCCAATACATTGATCAAACAACCATTAAGACCAAAAATCTCAAGGAAACATTCGATGCTTTTGAAGAATACAGTGATACACCTTACTCCGTAGCTTGGATAGACTGTCTTGCCAAAGGCGATGAGATAGGTAAGAGCCTATTAATGGTCGGAGACTTTAGAGACGATGGCAAGCTCGATTACAAAGCCAAAAAACCAAAGAGCATCCCTTTTAACTTTCCATCATTCGCGCTCAACAACTGGAGCGTAAGGGCCTTTAACTGGCTTTACTATGGAAAGGTTAAAGAGAGGGTCTCCAAACAAAGAGTCGATATAGATACTTTCTTCTACCCTTTAGATGCTATCGGTCATTGGAACCGTATCTATGGAAAGAATGGCTTTACTCAATATCAGTTTATTCTGCCTAAAGAGGTCAGCTATAAAGGCTTGGAAGAGGCCCTTACAGCTATCTCAAAATCAGGCAAAGGTTCGTTTCTTGCCGTGCTAAAACTCTATGGTAAAGCCAATGATAACTGGCTATCGTTTCCCATAGAGGGATATTCTCTTGCACTGGACTTTAAGATAGAGAAAGGCCTGTTTGAGCTGCTGGATCAGCTAGATGAAGTTGTTGTCAAATACGGCGGTAGAATTTACCTCACAAAAGATGCTCGAGTCAGTAAAAAAACCTTTGAAAAGGGCTACCCACATATAGAGTCTTTTAGGCAGTTCAGAAAAGAGAGCAACATGGACAGTAAGTTTCAGTCATTACAATCAAAAAGAGTAGGAATATAGTATGAGCTATTTACTAATTATCGGCGCCAAGAGTGATATTGCTAAAGCAATAGCCAGAGAATATGCCAAGAACGGCTACAACCTTTATCTTGCAGCAAGAAATGTCAATGAACTCGAAACGTTTGCAAATGACATCACAGTCAGAACACAAAAGGCGGTCAAGCTGATAGAGCTTGATATATTGGACTACGAGAGCCATCACGCCTTTTATGATCAACTGGAAGAGAAACCCCTTGGTGTTGTCTCTGCTGTAGGTTATCTAGGTGATCAAGGAAAAGCTCAGTTTGATTTCTCGGAAGCCAAAAAGATTATTGATACGAACTACACGGGTGTAGTCAGTCTATTTAATATCATCGCTGATGACTTTGAGAAACGAAGAAGCGGCTTTATGGTCGGCATCTCATCTGTTGCAGGTGATCGAGGCCGTAAAAGTAACTATACCTATGGTTCAGCTAAAGCAGCATTGACGGCTTATCTATCTGGACTTAGAAATAGACTGCATGATGCGCAAGTGCAAGTACTTACTGTTAAGCCGGGGTTTGTAGCCACAAAGATGACTAAAGATATGAATCTACCTGAAAAGCTAACAGCGCAACCTGAAGAGGTGGCGGAAGATATATATACGGCGCAACAGAAAGGTAAAAGCGTGATCTACACGAAGTGGGTTTGGAGGTATGTGATGATAATTATAAAGATCATTCCAGAGTGGAAATTTAAAGAAATGAGTATATAAACTTGAATAACAGCAAAATTAATCAGTGGGTTGATGCTTTTTTTACATCGAAATGTAGCATATATCTTATTTTTTTAATTACGTCCCTTATTGTGCTACCAAATCTGGCCCGTGAATCATTATGGTTTGATGAGATTTTCTCTGCGAATCTATCACTAAAATCTCATTCCATTTATGAAATGTTTACACAATACATATTCAAAGATGTCCACCCTCCTCTTTATCAAATATTATTATATTACTGGGGCGACACTGTAGGCAGTAGTGACTTTTATATTAGATTTTTAAGTTATTTGTTAATTTTAATAAGCTGCTCTTTTTCTTATTTCTTACTAAACAAATACTTCACAAGAAAGATTGCTATTATTTTTATAGCCATGAGCGCCTTTACTCCAAGTGTATTATATTTTGCAGAAGAGGCTAGGTCATATGCTCTTTTATATGGGTTAACCAATGTACTGTCCATCCTTTTTGTGATTTTTATTACTGCCGTAAAGCAAAATAAAAACATTCAGAAGAATCTACTTATTGCATACTTAATTGTAGGTTTTATCGCTTGCTATACACATTTTTTTGGATATATCTTGATTTTTTCACTATCCATTACCCTACTCGGACATTCAATACTTTCACGTAGAAAACACATTACATTTCAAATACTCATTACATCTTTACTCATAGCCTGCTTTGCTCTTACATGGCTATCCATAATCTTTTATTACGGAGATATAGGAAATAAAATAGGCGGCCACTTTTGGATAAAAAATGATTATTTCTCTTTATTGAAAGGGATAGCTACGATGTTCTTTGGAAGCAAAGAAGCTATTATCATTTTAATATTTTTAATGTTTTTAATGTTTTTACCATTCAATATGTTTTTTAACTCATTAAAAAAACACTTTGCTATATTTCTTCCAGTGGTACTGGTTTTCATAACATCCATTCTCATAAGCCTACACACACCCATAATCACTTCAAGAAATTTAATTATCATTATCCCATTAACTTTACTTTTCGTTACTTTTTTAATTAATGACTTCTATGATAGAAAAAAAAGCCTCCTATCACTTTATTTAGTCATACTACTTTCTTTTTCTGCATGGGGGAATTTCACATACGAAAAACAAGATTGGAAAAGTGCATCAAAATATATTGAAGAAAGCTTTGACAATAAAAAATGTAAAGTCCCAGTAAGGCTGGAAACAGATGCGTCGACTGGTCAAGATTTTGTCATATACCCATCGTATTATTTAGGAACCAAATTTTCTTACTTAAAAACAGGACCGGAGCTACAAGCCAGTTGCAATCTGATTTATTTTGATGGGCATACAAATGAAAAAGAAATTCATGAAGCTCTTTCAAAAAAAGGTATTAACATTCCATTTAAAATTTTAAATTTTAACGGCGTATTTGTAGTTATAAAAAATGATGCTAGCCCTTTTTGATTTCGACGGAACCATCACTACAGATGATAGCCTTATCAAATTCATCCGTTACGCTGTTGGAGATATAAAAACTGCGGGAGGGATGCTAGTTCTTTCCCCTATGTTAATCACCTACAAGTTAAAACTCATACCTAACTATAAAGCGAAACAATGGATGCTTTCATACTTCTTCAAAGGGATGGACGAACAACAGTTCATCAAAATTGCAAAAGAGTACTCTCTAAAACATATCGATACCATCCTACGACCTAAAGCTATGGAAAAAATTGCATGGCATAAAGAACAGGCGCATGAAATTGTCGTGGTCTCAGCATCGATGGAGTGTTGGCTAAAACCTTGGTGCGATAAAAACGATTTGAGTCTTATCGCCACAAAACTTGAGATAAAAAGTGGCGTTGTTACAGGAAGATTACTCACTAAAAACTGCTACGGCATTGAAAAAGTCAAACGCATTAAAGAAGCCTATAATTTGAATGATTATGAGTATATATATGCCTATGGTGATAGCCGGGGAGATAAAGAATTACTGAGCTTGGCAAATGAAAAGCATTACCGGTCTTTCTAAGTTTTAAATGTGGTGATTTCCATATCATACCTCGGCTAAGACGTGAGTGAATAAGTGATGGTAATAGGATCGGTGACCTTATGCTAAGAGGGTTATTAGATGGGCCGGCGAGCGTGTATGTGAAAGAGGAACTTCCTTCTATGAGCGTGGCGCCCAAGGTGATGCTTAAGAAGGTTATGGAAATTAGGAGCTAAAAACTTTGAATTAGGGTGATTTATAAATGTAACATGGTTGGTGTATTTAAAAAACAGGTGTAATCTGTGGTTATAATGGACTAAGCTCCTTAATCGTAAAGGATTAGGCTTCACAAAACGGACGGACAGTCGGCAGGTTGGATTAAAGTTACCCTACATAAAGGTTCAAGTCCTTCAAGGCCCACCATGTAAAAGATAGCCTCAACGTTTTTGGACGCTGAGGCTTTTTTTTGCGCTGTTAAATGGGTTTAGCGGTGTATGCCAGACGCTTAATTGTCGTTTTCTAG